>Ga0207067_10053_pt1 | contig 37791 bp, 38 predicted proteins | sample Alteio_BWMinCont_25_FD_153484 | JGI IMG/M metagenome (GOLD analysis project Ga0207067, IMG submission 153484) | Enriched cells from forest soil in Barre Woods Harvard Forest LTER site, Petersham, Massachusetts, United States -... | ecosystem: Environmental > Terrestrial > Soil > Temperate forest >...
TCGCTGAGAATAGACCGGGATGTTCGCGAAATATTCCCGCTTACTAATTAGTGAGAGGTGAGAAGTGATTAGTGAGAAGTGAGAGGTCCGCGCTGGGCGGGAGCCGGAGACCAGCCACGAGAGACTAATAGGAACCTCTGGGACCAACGGATCAAATATGTCCCATCAGTCCCATTCGTATTAGCCCCTGTGCACGCCCGTCGCGACGCGCTTACCCGTCAGTCACCGCGCCCTAGCTCCTGCTCCGACCGGCTGTTGTTCCACCCGGTGAGCTCGCATGATCAACGGAAGCACGCTGGAGACGAGCATGATCAACGCGATCGCGATTAGGGCGTGGTCATACTTACCAGTCGATTGGCGGATATTCGCCACCAGCAATGGACCGAAAACACCGGCGAAACCCCAAGCCGTTAACATCAGGCCGTAAATCGATCCCACCCATTTTGCGCCGAAGAAGTCGGCCGCAAATGCGGGCATTGTACCGAATCCGCCGCCATAACAGCTGATAACCACAAAGCAGATGCTGACCAAAGCCGTGAACTCTCGTTGCGAAGGTAAGATAAAGAAAAGGATCGCTTGCAGCAGGAACATGATTAAAAACACGCTCCGCCTTCCAATCGCATCGGAAAGCCAAGCCCAAGCTAAGCGCCCAATTCCGTTTGCAATCGAAATCAGCCCGACCATCCCGGCCGCAACTGCGGCATTTACACCGCCAATCTCCTGCGCCATCGGCGATGCCTGGGAGATAATGCTGATACCGGCTGTGACGTTCAAAAACAACATGGCCCACAGCACATACCATTGCCAGGTTGAGAGGGCCTCTTTCAGTGTATACTCACGAGCTGCCAATTGTTCCCGCTGCTTAGCGGAAGGTTGCCAGCCTGCCGGTCGCCATCCTTCCGGCGGATTCCTCATAATAGAAGCTCCCAGCACAACCACGATCAGGTAGCAGACCCCCAATATCGCTAGCGTTCTAAGCGGCCCAAAGCTGACGATAAGTTGCTGCGCTATCGGCGCGGTTATCAAGGCGCCAGCCCCGAAACCCGCTACCGCCAAACCGGTAATAAACCCTCGCCGGTCCGGGAACCACTTCACCAAGGTAGCGATTGGCACTATGTAGCCAAGTCCGTTTCCGAAGCCCCCGAGTACACCATAACTCAGCCACAGAATCCAAATGTTACCGCCGGACAGGCTCGCGAGCGCTACCCCTAAACCATAGCAGATGCCTGCGGTGATACCCACGACCCTCGGACCAACTCGGCGCATCCAAAGTCCGCCGATAAACGCGGCAAAGCCCAACACCAGAATCGCCAATGAAAACGCCCAGGTCACATCCGGGATCGACCACCCGAATGTCTTGCTTAACGGAATACGAAATACGCTCCAGGCATACACGGCGCCCAGAGCTAGCTGCATCAGCACTCCCCCGCCCGCTAGCAGCCATCGATTGGGTATTCCCTCATTTGTTGTTTCTTGAGACATAAGAGTTGCTAAGGCCTTAACACAGGCTCTGACTTGGCCAGCGCCAGCTCCAGGTTCGCAGCGGCCGCCGGATCAACGGATACGGGCAGATGATCCCAATTTTCCCAGAACGCCCTGAATACTTCCAAAAAGGGGGTTGAATGTTGCTCGCTCACTCCGAGCTGCGCCGGGCTCGCCCACAACTCGGGCATCCAGCGGCTTGAAACCGGGCGAACCGATTTCGACACATTAGTCTTTTGCATCCGTGCAAAGGCAGCGAACGATTTAACGGGCGCCGCAGTCAGTACCAAATAGTAAACATGGAGGGCGAGGAGTACAAGGTAGGACGAAAATCGCGGCGTCGCTGAGTGTGCAGATTATTGTTCAAGCTGTCCCGTGCCGCTTTATGCAACTTCGCTTGGTGATAGCGCCCACGGAACGGCTCAGAATCGGCGCTGAGAAACCCTCACGGAGTAACCATGTCATCGGTGCGCCGAGTTTTTCGCCCTACCGGCCACTCGTATTTTGCTTTACTGTACTTGCCGACCGGTTTTTTTATTCTTCTCTTATGAGTCAATCCTCGACAGCCTCTCCCCCCTCCCGCAGGCGCAAGCGGAAAGATTCTCGGGAAGCCATTCTTCATGCCGCGGAACGAATCGTAGCTCGTCACGGGCCGGCTTCACTGACGCTGGAGAGCACCGCCGCCGAGGCTAATGTCAGTAAAGGGGGACTTTTCTATCATTTTCGCTCCAAAGAGGTGCTGTTACAGGAAATGATCCGCCGGGCGCTGCGGCAACTGGGCGAGGAACGAGAGAAAGTGGCAGATTCGCTCTCTTGTGAGCGGAATGCCGTTATGAAGGCTCACATCATCGGCACCTTGCGCCATCTCGAAGGTCAGCAGCCTGTTTTAGCCGCCGTAATCGCTGCCATCGCCAACAATCCGAAGCTGGTCGATCCGATGCGGGAGTCATTCAAAGACGATTTTCAAGCGCTCTGCACGAATCTGTCCCTAAGCATGGAGGACACCGCCATCTTGTTCCTCGCGGCTCAAGGCTTATTACTGCTCGAGCTGCTGCATCTCTCGTTCCTGACTCCCAGCCAAATCCGCAAGGTCACCGAACGAATGCTGCAACAAGTCGAACGGCTGGGGTAACGTTTGGCGTTCGGCGTTTTGGCGTTCGGCGTTCGGCGTTTGGCGTTTGGCGCCATCGTCCTCGTCCTCGACAGCGTTGGTAGGGCGAGGCTCCAAAGAGTGACAGGCCGCCGGTTTATTCGTCTCGAGCGCTGGCCCGCTGAACGATTACTCAGCCTGGCCGAGCCGGGGGTACGGCGCGGCAAACAGACTAGGTGTGTCCCTCTTCAAATCTCACGCTGTGGCCATGCCGCGATTTCAAAACTAATAAGCTGCAGATCCTCTATCGAGGACGAGGACGAGTACGACCACGATTGGCGCGAAACGCCCCGCCGAACGCCAAACGGCAAACGCGATTGACACGACTACCCAACCGAATACTATACCGGTTGGCTGGTTTAGTTTCGGGGCTGCTATTCTCGGCTCCGCGCTTTACCTCGGTCGTCTTCACCCCCTAACCTATGAAAAAGCTCATCAATTCCCCCGAGAACGTCGTTCTCGAGTCTATCTCCGGCCTTGGCGCCGCATTTCCCGACCTGATCAAGGTGCATTTCAACCCGAACTACATCGTTAGAGCTGATGCCCCGATCCAAGGCAAAGTCGGCATTGTTTCCGGCGGCGGCAGCGGTCATGAGCCGATGCATGGAGGTTTCGTCGGTAAAGGCATGCTGGATGCCGCTTGTCCCGGTGCGGTCTTTACGAGCCCTACTCCGGACCAGATGCATGAGGCTACCAAGGCGGTCAACGGCGGCAAAGGCGTGTTGCATATCGTCAAAAACTATACCGGTGACGTCATGAACTTTGAGATGGCGGCAGACCTCGCTCGCGGCGAAGGCGTCGACGTTGAAGCGGTGGTCATCGATGACGACGTCGCGGTCAAAGACAGTCTTTATACCGCGGGCAGACGCGGAGTTGGTACTACCGTGTTAGCGGAGAAAATCGTAGGCGCGGCCGCTGAGCAAGGCTGCACGCTGAAAGAGGCCGCCGCTCTTTGTCACAAGGTTAACGCTCACGGCCGCAGCATGGGGATGGCGCTGACTTCCTGCGTCGTGCCACACGTTGGCAAACCGACGTTCGATTTACCGGAAGACGAAATGGAAATCGGCATTGGTATCCACGGAGAGCCTGGCCGGCAACGCATGAAGCTGAAATCAGCCGACGAGGTTACCGAGATGCTGCTCAATCCGATTTTGGAGGACCTCCCCTTCCAAAACGGCGACAACGTCTTGCTCTTCGTTAATAGCATGGGCGGTACACCGTTGGTCGAACTCTTCATCGTCTATCGAAAAGCCCACGAAATTCTCACGAAACAAGGCATTAAGGTTAGTCGGAGTTTTGTTGGACCGCACATCACGAGTCTCGAGATGGCAGGCGCATCGATCACGTTACTGAAGCTGGACGATCAGTTAACCAAGCTTTGGGATGCACCTGTACACACCCCGGCACTGCGTTGGGGAGTGTGAGAACGGTGCGTAAGCGTGGTGCTTCGTTCACGTCCTCGTCGTCGTCCTCGTCCTCGAATCCTGGCGGGCGGAGTGATGGAGTACAGGAGTGTTGGAGTCTTGGTCCTGTATGACTCGGTCGTGGGACTGCGGGACGGCGAAATGTTAGGGCGGGCTTCGGCCCGCCCTCCGACGGCTATGCGATACGCAGCAATCTCAAATAGCAGATAGCAAGTTGAGGAGCGACGAGTCCGTCTCTGGAACCCACCACTCCACCACTCCATTACTCCATTACTCCATTACTCCATTACTCCATTACTCCATTACTCCACCACTCCGCTCTACTCGCCGTAACCCTCAAACCGCAAATACGATAGGAGACTGATCACGTTTTGGAGCCTCGTCCTACCACGGTAACCGCCGACCAAATCATTGCTTGGATAGAGCGCTATTCGATTCGCATTGCTGAGCAGAAAGAACTTCTGACAAAACTCGATTCCGATATTGGCGATGCCGATCACGGAACCAACATGCATCGCGGCTTTCAAGCCGTTCTCGCCAAGAAAGCCGAACTCCAAGGAAAAGATATTGGTGCGCTGCTCAAGATCGTGGCCATGACGCTGATCTCCACAGTCGGTGGTGCCGCTGGCGCCTTGTACGGCACCTTCTTTTTACAAGCCAGCAGTGTCACCATGGGAAAGATCGAGCTCACGCCCGAAGAATTCTTGTTACTCTTGGAGAAAGGATTAGCCGGAATCGTTTTGCGAGGTAAAGCCGCGATCGGCGATAAAACCATGGTGGATGCGCTTCATCCCGCGGTAAGGGCGTGCCGCCACGCGATCGGAGCACACGAACCGCTAGATCAAGCATTGGCTCAAGCGGTTGCCGCTGCCCAAGCAGGAGTTCAATCCACTATCCCGTTAATGGCGCGGCGCGGCCGGGCCAGTTACCTGGGCCAGCGTAGCGCTAATCATCAGGACCCGGGAGCAACGTCAACTCTTCTTCTGTTCCAATCCGCCGCGGAGACACTGACCAGTAAGCGGTGATCAGTAATCAGTATGTCAGTAATCAGTGAGGGGATTTCGAAGAATTGCTGGAGCCCCGAGGTTACTGGTTACTGGTTACTGGTTACTGGTTACTGGTTACTGGTTACTGGTTACTGGTTACTGGTTACTGATTACTGATTACTGATTACTGATTTCCGCGCCACCCCACAAAGCTAGCCACCTCTCATTCAACATGGTAGGTCTCGTTTTAGTCTCACACAGTCGTCGCCTGGCTGAAGCCACTGTCGATCTAATCAAGCGGACGATCGGACCCGATATCTCGATCGCGGCGGCGGGAGGCGTCGGTGACGATCGATCAGAGCTCGGCACCGATGCGCTGGATATTCAGGAAGCGATTCTCAAAGTGCGGTCTCCTGACGGTGTCCTGGTGTTGATGGACATGGGCAGCGCTATCCTGAGTGCAGAGACGGCAAAAGAGTTAGTCAGCTTTGAGATGACCGATCCGCTGGTTCTCTGTTCAGCGCCATTAGTGGAGGGCAGTATCGCGGCAGCAGTCCAAATACAGATTGGCTCGCCGCTAACCGAAGTAACCGCCGCTGCCCAACAAGGATTGGCGCCTAAACAAGAACAGTTGGCCGACACCGCACCGTCGGATGAACGGGAGCTCACCCCTACCGAAGAAAAGGAGTTCATTTCTACCGAAGGAAAAGTGCTGGAAGTAAACATACAAAACGAACACGGTCTTCATCTCCGCCCAGCAGCAAACCTGATAAAAACGCTCGCCCCTTTCAAAGCCACGGTGCAGATCGAAAACCTGTCGGCGAAGCGTGGCCCGATCGCAGCAAAGAGTCTCGTCGACCTGGCCCGTTTACAAATCCGGCATGGAGACCAGGTCCGGTTCAACATTGCTGGCCCTGACCAAGACGGCGCGCTCTCCGCAATCAACGGGCTGGTTCAGACTAATTTTGGCGATAACACGGTTCCGGCAGCGAACACAGCTCCGCCCGCGGCAGTCCCGGCTGCCGGTCAGCCATTTCCGGTTTCCACCGGTATCGCCATCGGACACCCGATTTTTCTGGAACAGCTTGAACCACCGATTCCTTCCTACACCGTGCCCGGTGAACCCGAGGCGTCGCTCGAGTTCGAAAAACTTCAAGGAGCGCTGAACCGCGCTGAAAAGGCGTTCACCAACCGATTCGAACGTCTCCAAGCACGACTCGATCCTGAAACATTGGCAATTCTGGAAGCACAACGCCTGATTCTCACTGATCAAACCATCATCGCTGAGGTCCAGAATCGGATTCATGATCAACATGAAAACTCCGCTCAAGCCTGGCACACTGTGCTCACCGGTTTAGCAGCAGAACAAGAAGCCGTTTCGGACGAATACCTGAGAGCTCGAGCTGCTGATTTTCGCGAGATTCGTTCATTAGTGCTTAACGAGCTAAGAGAGGACAAAGAAAAGCTGGTCCTGCCCGACAACGGCGCGAATGCCATTTTGGTTTGTGATGAATTGACGCCGAGCCTGGCCGATACCATCGGTTCCACCGTCATCCAAGGCGTCCTGCAACTGCACGGCGGCCCGACCTCGCACGGCGCCATCCTCGCTCGCGCGCTGCGACTCCCTTCAATCGGAGGCGCCGCCGGTGCTGGCAGTCAGATTCGACAGGCTGCTTTTGTCGCCTTCGACGGAGAAAAAGGCACGCTTTGGATCGACCCGAGTCCGGAGTTACGCGCCACCATCGAGGCCGCGCAAGCTGCCAGTCGAAGCGCTTTCGAAGCCGCTCTCGCCCAAAGCCGGGAACCGGCTAAGACCAAAGATGGCCTGCTGATCAATATCGCCGCGAATGCCGGCTCAAGAGAAGATGTGGCCTCAGCCTTGCGTTACGGCGCGGATTCAATCGGTTTATTCCGGTCCGAGTTTCTCTTTCAAAAGTTCGACCAACTACCCTCTGAAGAGGAACAGCTCTCCGCGTATCAAGATGCTTTAGCCCCATTTGGTTCGCGCCTGGCCACCTTGCGGCTCTTGGATATAGGTGGTGACAAACCGCTGCCATTCTTAAGAGTCCCGCATGAAGCGAACCCTTTCCTGGGTGTACGCGGCCTCAGGCTCCTGTTTCAAAACCCGGAATTTTGCTGGTCGCATCTTCGCGCGGTTTTACGTTTAGCTGCTGACCATCAGATCAGGATCCTGGTTCCGATGGTGACCGATCACTCAGAGCTAGTTCAACTGAGGAAACTCTTCGAGGAGCTGCATCAGGAATTGATATCCGAGAAGCTGCCTCACACCTGGCCGGCTCCGATTGGCGCGATGATCGAAACTCCGGCCGCCGCTATTCTGGCCTGCCAGATCGCGGCCGAATGCGATTTCCTTAGTTTCGGTACCAACGATCTCACTCAATACGTGCTTTGTGCCGAGAGAGGCAATCCGGCGTTGAACCTGTACGCGGATGCCTTGCATCCGGCCGTTTTGCGGATCTGCCAACCGGCTATTGAAGCCGCTCGGAACCGAAAGATCTCAGTGTCGGTTTGCGGCGAAATCGGTTCTGATCCGGAGGCAGTGCCGATCTTACTGGGGTTAGGTCTACGCGACCTTAGTGTCACCTCCGCCGCGGTTCCGAGCATCAAGGCTCTGGTGCGTGAACTTGATGTCTCGCGGATCGCCACGCGCTTGGTCGAAAAGTTTGATACATTCGGTACCGCCGCAGAGGTGCGGGAGTTTGGGAGGATGGTGGTCAGCGAGGCACGAAATAGCAAATAGGCCTTAGACGCGAAGTGGCGTCTCAAAATATCCTAACGAAAGGTGGACCGCGAAGCACCAGTTTGGTGGGGCGAGGCTCCAGAAAGACCGCGGGTTTCAGCAGCGGAAACCGACGGATACCAACTGACTCGCTCGGTTATGTCGAAAAACGCGCCGAGCCGTGTCTATCGCTGGGCCACGGCTCGGCGCGTCCCGGCGTAACCGATCTAAGCAAACAATGGCTGTCGATTCACCCTGATGAAACGTTGGGTCCTTCGGGAGCCTCGCCCCACCAAATTTGGAGCGCCGACTCGCCTCCTCAGCCCCCTCCCGATGCCTCTGCCATGCTGTTAGCAATATCAATCGCACCAGCGCTCCGACCGGCAGCTCCAGCGCTTTGACCGGCTGTTGGCTGCGGTTTGTCATTGCTACCAAGCCGCAGCGAAAGACAGCCGCTTAATGCCAATGCGCCGGCGATCACAAGGAGATATCGTACGCGAAGCCGGCTGACGACGAAGACTCCCAAAACCAATGGCGCGAATCCAATCGCTAAATAAATATCCATAAACAAATTTCCAATAGGTTGCCAAACCGTACGCCGGAACCGATTCCATGCAAAAGACTTAGCTCGCGTCTCTTGTAGAACCGCGTCGATGCAAAGCTCAAGGCCATCCTCATGTCAGGTCCCATTAACGCTCGCCATCCTTATTCTGGTGGCCGCCGCGCTATTCTGTTTTTTCGGAGCCCTTGCTGTAGGCATCGGCGCTTATTATTTCATCGAAGCCGAGACCGGTAATGTGGCTGTGGCGACGCCAACGCCTGTGGCGACGCCAACGCCTGAAACCCAATCAACTCCGGTATCGCCGCGGGCAACCCCAACCTTCTCCACCACTCCGTTTCCGGTCCCGTCCCCTTCAGTTACTCCGTTCAGATCGACGACGCCGTCAACGCCCCCTGCTCGGTCCACTCGATCCGCGGAACTGGACGAAAACGGATTTCATACCGCACAGATTCATATAGGAACCGAAACGTTGGACGTCGAGTTAGCCGAAAGCACTCAACAACAGGCGAAAGGTTTACGCTTCCGGCAGACTCTCGCTGAAAACGCCGGGATGCTCTTCGTTTTTCCTGCACCGCAACGAGTCTCGTTCTGGATGAAGGATGCCTCTATCCCGCTCTCGATTGCGTTTATTCAATCGGACGGCAAAATCGTCCAGATCCGGCCGATGCAACCCTACGATGAGACCCCTGTACCCAGCCTCTCCGACACCATTGCCTACGCCCTTATGGTCAACCAAGCTTGGTTCGAACGCCACGGAATCGCCGCCGGCACGGTGATCGAGGATCTACCTCATTAAGAACGCTGACGACGACATTAGCGCCCAGCGCGAATCGTCCTCGTACTCGTCGTCGTCCTCGTCCTCGACTCTTTGATGTGAGGTTGCGGCCGCTCTTACAGGGATCGGGGAGATGCCTGCATCTCGCCGATATTCATCGGAGCCGAGGATGAAAGGGTTTATCGTCGATTCGCGACCGCAGACCAAAAATCGAGGACGAGGACGACGACGAATACGAGGACGATTGGTAACGCTAATATCGTTCCAGAGACTCTTCCTCGCTTCGAGCCCAGCCCTTTATCGCTGTCGGACTTGGAGACGGCAAGTGCCGATTCCTTGACAGTTCCAATGGCAATTGGGTTTACTGTGGCTTGCTAAGTTACTGCTCACCACCGTGGAAACCAACCCAGTTCGGTCTTTCCGACCGCAATGCATCAAAATAAGAAGCATCGTGCCCAAGCGATGTTTATTCGATCTTCTTTCGATCTTCGCCATTAGCACCTGCTCGCGGCGCCACTGCAGGCACAGTTTGTCTACCTGACGAATCAATCTGACAATACGATCTCCGCCTACAGTGTAGGCTCGGATGGAAATCTAACTCCGGTTACAGGGTCGCCCTTTACCACAGGGTATCAGCCGGTCTCGTTGGCCTTTGATTCGGCGGCTGGGCTTCTCTACTCAGGGAACCAATCCACAAACAGCGGCAGCATCGGTATTGCCGGAACCGTCACTTGGTTCAGCATCGATTCAAGCGGCGCCCTGACGCCGGCTTCAAGCGCGCCAGTTGTAATTGATAGCGGTCTTGATACGATGGCGATAGGTCCTGCAGGCAAGTTTCTCTACGTGGGAACCGGGAATCCCTACAGCGGAAAAGTCGCCGGGTTTAGTATCGGTTCGGGTGGCGCATCGACCGCTATTCCGGGTTCGCCATTCAAGGCGAAGCGCTATACCGGTTCGATAGCGATCGATCCGAAAGCTAAGTTCGCTTACGTGAGCGATTCTCGCTTCGAGGAGCTTTCTAGTTATCGTATCCTCGCAAATGGGGCGTTGAAGCCCCTCTCAACCTCCCCATTCCCGTAGGGAAGGGTCCCAGCTACGCTGTCATAGACCCCACCGGTAGCTTCCTAGCAGTGATCAATTTCCGTTCGAGCAACATTTCGGTCGAGAGTATTGGTTCGGACGGAAGTTTTACACCGGCGCCGGGATCTCCTGTTGAAAACAGAGGCGGCCCAAATTTCAATCGTCATTACCCCGAAAGGAAGGTTCGTCTACGTCTCAAACGAGAACAACAACACCGTCTCGGGCTACAAGCTGCATTCCGACGGCACGTTAACGCATGTTCCAAATTCACCATTTGCAACTGGAAGCGTCCCTTTCGGGCTAGCAGTGGATTCAACCGGCAAATTCCTTTACGTCGCGAACTACGGTGGCAACAGCGTTTCCGGATACAGTATCAACTCAAATGGATCACTTGCGTCCCTACCGGGTTCCCCTTACCCCGCGGCCAACCTGCCGCGGGCCGTACTGGTGACGCCTCGATAAAACGCCGTCATCGTCGCGAGTGCCGGGAACGAGCCGGAACTCAATCGCGCTGAAGAAATCGTCATCATCCTCGACTGCTTTGGTGGGGCGAGGCTCCAGAGCGCAACAAACCGCCGGCATATTTTCCCTTCGTGCTCAGTTCGTCTGATACGTGAAGTACCTGGCCGAGCCGGGCGTTGAATGCGGCAAGCCTTTAGGTGTGTTTCTATTCCTTCGCCTCGAATCGGGCATCTTGTTCACCGGGTCAAAGCCCGGTCTGTTTGCCGCGTCCCGTGTCCGGCTCAGCCATGCTGTTTCAATTGTTACGCGGGCCAACCGTCGAAGGCAGATTATACCGGCGCATGGCTGCGTTTTGGAGCCTCGCCCCACCAAAAAACGTCGAGGACGACGACGAGGACGAGAACGATTGGCCCGCAAAAAACTAACCCGTCGAAGCGAATTCACGTCAATAAATAGAAACAGACGAATTCGCTTTAAGATGGAGCCCTTCCTTGGAAGATTGTTAAACCGCCATGTTGCTTACGGTCTACACCTCTAGCCCTACCCCCCGACAATCAGGCGAAAACCAGTGGCTTTATTTGCCGGCTTTCGCCTCATAGCGTAAATCGTGCCCGACTAGTGAAAATTCTAAAGCGATTTAGGTTGTTGCCTGCTACTGTCGACGCACACTTCTCGAATGCCCAGTTGCACTGAGCTGGCATCCGGAATCGCTCAAAAATCCGAAGATTTAGAAGATGTCCCGTTATTTGCCTCTTTTTTGTGTCGCTCTGTTGTTCTCTGCCTGTCAAACCGTGAACGAGCTTCCCGGGCTTGCTAACACCAAAAAACATGACGGCCAAATGCTGTACCAAACCGCGCGTACCTCTGTTGTTGGCGACGTCATCCTCAGGACTCAGCCCAGCGGAGATTACGATCTGATCTTCTCGAAAAGCGGTGCGGAAGTGCTTCAGATTCAAGCACATGACGGTCATCTGGTCGCAACCGGCTTACTCGCTCGTAACGGCTGGACCGGGCCGCTTGAACGTACCCCTGGCCTACTCCGGCCCTGGGCGTTACTGAAACAGGTCGTTCCTTACTTTGATTCGAACCAGACGTCTGCGCAGAACGGCAAAATCTGGAACGCCACTTTCGAACGGAAGGGCAATCAACTTGTTGGGGCCAAGGTTCAATTCTATCGCCGTGGATCGATGACTTTCAGTTTCGCGCATTAAGGCATGCATCAAACCGCGCCAGAACCGGTACCCGCCCTCCAGGGTGACCGAAACGGAGCATCGTTACCGCGGAATGCGTGGTACTCACCGTTCTCTTTCGAGATCGCCGGCCGGCTGGTTCGCCACCTGCCTCATCCATTGACTCGGGCGTTAGCGGCCGGGGTTGGCAGCTTGGGCTACCGTTTTTGTCCCGACCGGCGGGCCGCTCTGATGTCCAATCTCGAGCAGTTGAATAAACAAGACGCTTCGGAGCTCTGTCTGGCCTGTTTCAAAAATTTTTTGCGGATGCTCCACGATTTCAGCGATGCCGCCGCCGGCGGCATCCCCAGCTTGAATAACTTGATCGTTGCTCAGCGCGGATTCGAATTTCTCAATGAAGGTCGGAGCCGAGGACGGGGAACTCTCTTGATCACCGGCCATCTCGGGGCTTGGGAGCTGGGTGGAATGATGTTAGCCGCTGAAGGGCTCCCGGTGAATGTGGTCACCATGCGAGAGCCGACCCCGAAACTTGACGTCTGGCGCCAGGAATATCGGTCTCGATTCGGGATTAAAACGATCACCGTCGGAACGGACAAGTTCGCCTTTGTCGAGATCATCCAGGCGCTGCGGCGCAACGAACTGGTGGCCATGTTGGTGGATCGCCCTTATCTTAACAGCGGCGTGGCCGTCCGGTTCTTTGGTAGACCAACCCTGTTTTCGGCCGCAGCCGCCCGAATCTGGCAACACACCGGCGCCACCATCATTCCCGCCTTCGTACTACAGCTACAGCCGGGCCGATACGGTTGTTACGCATACCCTCCGATCGAAATGGATAACGGCGCGAGCACGGAAAGCAATACTCAGCGGGTTGCCGATGTGTTCGAGGCTATCGTTCGCGAATTTCCAGACCAATGGTATAACTTCGTGCCTATTTGGCAGTCCTGAGCCTGCGTTGCTCAAGAATCTGTCATGGATTCTTGAGCTACGCAGGCTATGGCATCCGAATGTTCCGGCCGAGCCGAAACATTCGGTCGCGGAATAGTTGGTTGCCTTCCTAAGCCTTATCTAATGACTAAGATCATCCCCATTATCATCAGCGTTTGTTTTGCCACCGTTCTGCAGGCGGCACCTCTTTCTCAGGACGAGATCACCGACCTGGTTAAGCGGCTGGAAACCGTTTATCAAAATCGCACCTCGCTTCAGGCTAACTTTCGGGAAGAGCGGCACATGGCCATTTTGAAGGAGCCGGTGATCAACCAAGGGAAAATTTGGTTTACGCCTCCGGACATGATCCGGCGCGAGATCACGGGGAATTCTCCCAGCACCACCGTGATTGATGGGAAAAAGATGACCATCTATTACCCCAACCTGAAAACGGCGGAACAATACGATCTCGTTAAACGACCGATCATCCGGCAATCGTTAGAGGCATTGACCGCCGGACTCAACTTTCAGCGGGTAGCCGACTACTACAGCATTGAGGGAACCAAAGAAGGTGACACTTACGTCGTCACTTTAACCCCGAAAACCGCCGCAATCCGACGCTTGGTGAAATCGCTAACCCTCACGATGAAGACAGATCTGACCCCGGAGAAAGTTGACTATCAAAGCCCACGCGGGGAACGAGTGCTGATTGACTACTCCGATGTAAAACGCGATCCCGTCCCCAACTCAGAATATGAGTTCAATCCTCCGGCGGGAACGAACGTCACGAACCCGTTTGGGAGTTAATGCCCTGACCCATAAAAAGCGCGGCTTTCGCCCCGTGGGCGCTGGATCGGTCACGTATCGATTCAGATAGGCCCGGCTACTCCCACCCGGCAACCGCCCATGCGGGTCAACCTAAAACGGCGTAGCAGCAGACGGCGCACACACACCCGACGGGGGAGTCGCTTTAGAAAGCTTCCGTCCTTGGACCGAGAAAACGAATTATTTCGAGACGGGCCGAAACGCGTGGACTGCGGCTCCCTGTGCGCGTGGAACGACCTAGGTTGACGTCTATGGGCCTCCCCTTGCCTCGCCGATAGCCAAACGGCTATAGACATCCGCTCAAGGTAGAATATCTAGAGCCCTCATACCGGAGCACATATTTGAACGTGCACGGGTGATCGCCTTTTTCTCATTCGAAATGGTAGCCTGCTAGTTTGTGAAGCGACCCGGTTTGTTTTCTGGGCCCATTTCTTTGCGTCATTCTAGCCGCGTAGAAAAGAAAGATGCTTTGGCTCTGCTCGTGCCAAAGAGCATCAAAGCGATCCCGTCAATATGAGAACGATCGATATATTCGTTTCTGCTCCTCGGGACGTCCAAAAAGAACTCGCTTTATCCGAACAGTTGATTCGTTCGGCTGCAGCCGAGTTTAATCTTCCGATACACGTCTCGTATTCCAACGCGCTACGAGGGTCGAGCCACGAAAAAAATAGCGTTGAACATAAAAAGTCGCTCAACGAATCGATCCCTACTTTGTGTCCATGCTTTTGCGAGTGTCCCGAGTCAGAAGAAAACGACCTTCCAAAACAGGGTTTCAGTCCGGGTCGGTATGACCTCGTCATCTGTATTCTCTGGTCCAGGCTAGGAACGATTCTGCCGTCGCACTGCGTCATGCCGGACCGCAGCCGGCCAAGGTCTGCCACCGATTATCAAGTTGCCTGGGCATTGGATCAGCCCAAACGAATTCCAGGCTGTCCAGGCTTGCACATTTACCGGAATCGAGCGACTCCGGCTGTGCCGCTCGAACCGACAGAACAACGGAGAAATTCGTGGGGAGAGTGGGACGCGGTACAAGAATTTTTCACTGCATGGGAGAAGAATGCTGGAACCAAATTTCGGGCATCTTGCCATGATTTTTCGGACTTGGAAGAGTTCGAAAACTTATTTCGAACGCATTTTTGGGAGTTTCTGGCTAGGCGGTTGAGTCCATGGATTGTTCCGGACAAAGCGTCGCCAAATGGCCGTTCCGGATCGAACCCTTTTCGAGGTTTAGATTTCTTCGATTTCGAAGATTCCGCTCTCTATCACGGAAGGACGAAGGCCGTCGGGGAAGTGCTTGATGTTTTAGAGAAGCAAGTGGCGGCAGAGAAACCCTTTCTTCTCGTGCTGGGTCCCAGTGGTTCCGGAAAGAGTTCTCTGGTTCGAGCTGGTCTTCTACCTCTGGTAACTCGGGGTGCGACACCCGCTGGGACTGGACCTTGGCGTCATGCGCTGACCCGCCCTGGTGCGGATCCCTTCGAAGCGCTTGCCGCAGCTCTGCTTGCGAAATCCGCGCTGCCAGAGCTTCAGGATACAAATTCGCCCTCAGAATCTAGGGATCTGGCATCCCAGCTAAGAAGGGATCCGGACGGGGTCGCTGCTCGGATCGGCAAGATGATGGATCAACTCACCCGGCAGGAGTTGGGCCATCTCTTGGCCGATCGAAAGGCCGGAGCGCTACCGGCAAAAGAAAGCGAAGGCGTCGAAATTGCCGGTCTGCCGCGCTTGGCACAGGTAAAACCGATGACGCAGCTCGCCCTGGTAGTGGATCAGCTCGAGGAGCTGTTTACACAGTTTTCACCAGTACTTCAGCAGAAATATATCGCCGCTCTCTGTGCATTGGCCAATTGCGAACCGGTTTTCGTTATCGCCACATTGCGAAGGGATTGCTATCCGCATTATCAGCGGTTCCCTGAACTCACCTCATTCGGTGGGAGATACGACCTCGAGCCTCCGACGCCACGTGGAATTGGAAGCATGATCCGGTTCGCGGCAGACGCAGCCGGTCTGCGGTTCGAGCGAGACCCAGAAACAAGCCGAAGCCTGGACGAAACGATAGTGAAGGCAGCAGTAGCCAATCCCGAACCGCTCCCGTTACTCCAACATTTGCTTTCACGGTTATACCACCGACAGCTAGCCCGAAAGGATGGTTTGTTACTCTGGTCTGATTATCGGGCATTGGGCGGATTTCAAAATGCGTTGGCTCAGCACGCGGAGTTCGTGTTCTTAACCCTGAAAAGCGATGAACAACATGCGCTCAAATTTGTCATCCGAAATCTGCTAACGCCGGGCTGTGGGGAAGAGAATCTCTTAAACCGCAGGAGCATCTCGTATCGTGATCTGATCTCATCGCCCAAGCTCGATCAACGGCTGAGCGCGGGAGCGAAAGGCCTGATGGATCGCTTAATCAACGAGGGGCTCTTGAGCGTCAAGGCTGATCCGCAGCAAGAGTTGATGATCAGTATTCCCCAGGAGGCCTTACTTCGAAGATGGCCACGGCTCTGGCAATTGGTGTCTGAGGACCGACGCCTTCTTCAGATGCAAGACCGGCTTCATACCAACTTACAGGTTTGGCTTAGCCGGGGCTGTAAAGACAAAGATCTGCTCGGCCGCGGGATTGGCCTAGCCGAAGCACAGACTTTACTCACAGATTTTGAGTCGCAACTAAACCCAAGCGAAATCGAGTACTTTAAAAAGAGTCTTGCGAAGTACAAGCCACGCCGAAACGTGCCACACAAGATCGGGTTAGCAGCTATTGCCGGCTTGGCTATTTTCGCCGCATTTCTTGGCGGCGCACGATTCAATGAGGAGAACCGGCGCACTAACCAAGCGCAAGATTTTAAACCAAGCCAACAAGATATCGGCCTCGCCGCCAGCCAGCGCAGCGAGTTAGAGGCCGAACGCGGCGTTTTAGGAACTCGGCTGAAGGAGGCGGAACAGAACCTGGAAATCGCGCAACAGAACGCAAAGCCGGCTGACGACCGGCGCAGCAAACTGGAAACTGAGCTAAAAAAAGCGCAAGCCGAGAACGCGCAACTGGCGAAGCAGAATACTGATCTTGCCGCGAGCCGGAACGGCCAGCTGGAGGCTAAGCAGAGCTTGGAAACGCAGCTCGAGGAAGCACAAAAAAAGCTGCAGCTCGTGCAACAGAATGCGGATCTGGCCAACAGCCGGCGCAGCGAGCTGGAAACTCAGCTCAAGAACAAACAAGCCGAGCTCCAACAGGTCCGTGCAGATGCGGACCACACGAACAGCCAGTTACAAGAAATTCGCCCTCAACTAAAGCAGGAACGAGAGAGGGAGCAAAACAGACAGGTGAACACCGGTTCTTCAACCAGCGAGATCAGAGGAGTGTCGCCAGACGCGTTGACCGGATCCAAGACAGAAGTCGTTCTCGAAGAAAAACAGGACAACCTGCCCAGGGGAAAATCCACTCCGCCTCAAAACACGTCTCCGATACCCTTGCCCTCGCCTGCCAAAGAATCGGAGGCACTTAACTCTCCGAAGCCCCAATCCGATCAAACCGCCCTTACCGACGATAAGGCATTGGTGAAACAGTTTGTCCTCGGATACATCAAATCGGTTGCGAATGACGATACGTCTTTGCAGCGTCCGTATTTTGGAGAGCAGGTCAATTACTACGGAGAAGGAGTGATCGGTTCTCCGAACATTGAGGCTTCTTTGGAACGTTACCGTACTCAATGGCCTGTCAGAGATTGGCAACCCCGCGGAGAGGCTAAGGTGGCGCGGGTGAACGGTCCAAATCTTTTTGCGGTGCTTCAGCCATTCAATTGGGCCGTCTCCGACGGTTCCAATCAATCTCACGGCAACGCGACCCTCTATGCTCGGGTCCGCAAGACCGCTCAAGGCAAATTCCAGATCGAATACCTCCGGCAGCTAACTGGTGATCATACCGGAAGGCAGCACCGAAGACGAAAATAAGAAGGCGAGGGCAGAGGCGGCTGCCCGATTTGTCATTTGCCATTTCTGACCGATGTGGTACCGAATTTCCCTTCCTTTTGCCTCGTGGTGTAATGGTAGCACAAGTGACTCTGGATCACTTTGTCATGGTTCGAATCCATGCGAGGCAGTGCCTCAACGGCAACGACTTACGACGCAAGAGGCCGAACAACTTGCAAATTTGATACGTAGTGTGATACGCTTTCTTTCGTGAAAGCGAAAAATGCAGATGCCAAAGCGGCATTTGAGCCTGTAGCCGACAATCTCTACAGGCGCAGCGGCATCTACTACGGTCGCCTGTACGTCAACGGCGGCACTAAGTGGGTATCACTCCGAACCAAGGTCAAAGGAGTTGCCAAGGTCGAGCTGGCCAAGCAGATGCAGCAGCACTATGCCGTGCGCGAGGCTAAGGCCGCAGCGCGTGAAGGCAGTGCCTCGGTTGGCGATCTGGCCACGCTTTACCTTCAATCCGTGGATATCGACACCGAACTGAAACCGGCAAGCAAAGAGTATCGGCACAAGACCGTTAAGTATCTGTTGCGGTCATGGCCCGAACTCAGCGAACGGCAACCAAATCGAATCACCGAGACAGAGTGCAAAGAGTGGGCGGCACAGTACGTCAAAGACTTTTCCGAGACCCTATACAACAACACCGTTGATTCACTGCGGCACATTCTCGACTTAGCCATTGATCAAGGTTTGCTCAACAGAAACCCAGCCGCCGAAGTCAGCCGTGTCACCGTTCCGCCAAAGAAACTTGAGCTGCCATCATCAGAGAAATTCAGGGCGATCATTGCCGAGATCCGCAAAAGCAAGCAACCGACCAATCAAGGGAGCGCCGATCTGGTTGAGTTTATGGCGTATTCTGGTTGCCGCATCAGCGAAGCAATCGGCGTGGGCTGGCCAGACGTAGATGATCAGCGCGGTCATATCTGGGTCGGTCCCAGCAAGCACGACGAGAAAGGCCGTTATATTCCCATACTCGAACCGATGCGCGACCTCCTGAACCGCATTAAGGCCACCCCCCGCTTCTTCAAATCCAGGACACGCGAGCAAGGCGGCTACGTCCTTTCCGTCATTCAATGTCGGCGAATACTGACGGCAGCTTGCGCCACGGTGAAGACAGCCCGCATCACCCACCACGACTTGCGCCATTTGTTCGCTACTCGCTGCATCGAAAGCGGCGTAGACATACCGACCGTGAGCCGGTGGCTCGGCCACAAGGACGGCGGCGCACTAGCCATGAAGGTCTACGGCCACTTGCGCGACGAGCATAGCCAAGCTATGGCCGCGAAAGTTACGTTCTAGCCCCCCGAAGATCATCGACCCTCAGGCGGTTTCGCTAAATCGGCGGAACCGTTTTTTTTGCCGTTTTTTCATGAACAGCACAACACATAGTGTTCATATTGGTAACGCTGATCCAATTAGTTTCGCCGGTGTCCGAGTCCCTTCCGACTTCGACCTGACGTTATTGGTTCGTCCAACAATTCATTTATTATTATGACAGCAGCTTTTATCTCCGAAGTGCAGCCTGCACCTCAACAAGCCTTCAGCCTCGCCCAAGCCGCAGCCTACCTAGGTTGTCACCGTTCATCTGTATACCGCAAGGTTATCAGTGGCGAACTCAGAGTACTACGTGGTTCCGGTATCACTCGAATATCACTCAGCGAGTTACATAGATACCTCAACAATAGTGAACTGTATCACCCTAAGAAGAGGGTGTGAACCACTAGTCCACTATCACTCACTGTGATCACTCTACTGTATCACTCTCAGTATACCCCTGCACATACCCCTTTGACTACCGCTCATACACACGATGCTATTCACTAACACACTCGACATAGTAAACAGGTATGGTACTGCTGCTATCATAGCTCATAACACAATCAATTGTTGTATAACCTTCTTGACAAAGACCAAGAACGTGCGAAGCTGCTCATCGCAATCCTGCCCGTGTTGGGAAATTCCCAAAAGGAGTGGCAATGGTTCGGATAGAACCGCATGGGTAGAGTATTGGTAGGGAGTCGCGTCTCGTTCTCAGGTAAGAAGAGCGGGACGTTAGGTGAGCGACCGCTCAGGGAGAAGGTCCGCCAAAGGTAAACAGCCGCGATCCTGGCTAAGCGGCACTGGTTCACCCATTCGAGGTGTTACCAGTAATCTTACTGGAAGGACAAGTGTGTCCCTAACCAAAACGTTTCAACTAATGAATCCACAAGCTTTATCTATTCAAGAGTTTGCTAATTGTCTTGGTCGTCACCGGTCTACAGCCTACCGCATTGTATGTAGCGGTGGAGTTAAGGTACTTCGCCGTTTAGGAAGAGTAATGATCCCGATGAGCGAGGTGCAGCGCTACCTATCCGATACCGAGGTTTACCAACCAAAACGAAAGGGCCGGTAAATGAACGACGAATCGAAAATAATAGATATGCAACTAATGGACACCAACGATGACGGAATCGACGTGATAATAGCGTTTGTTGCCGTGCTTAAGGCCGGTTAAAAGTTCCCTGACGATAGGCTCATCTAACGATCTTTTTTGGCAGGGCATTGTCGTTCCTTATTTTGTCGGGTGAGCCTGATGCTGGCCATGGCATCACGGAGGCAACCGCAGGACAAGCTACGGCCAGAAGTGAGATGGGAGCCGCGCACGTATCTGGTAGTTCCACAATCACATCTGCAGAGCCACTCCAGGCACCTCCAGCCGCTAGGAGTAGCCCTGCTCCGGTAATCGTCCAGGACCGTCCAGGCGCAGAAGCGCATACCGGTTAGGTCCTTCAGGTTATGATTACGGTTGTTCATCACTTCCGGCCCTTTCGTTGCTCTAACTGCATCGACCAGCTAGCTATGGGTAACTTTGGATGCCGTAGAACGGCCTGCATGATGCGGTCGCCGACCGCGTGGCTAGGACCAAGCCATTCAAACCCATTGTTATCAACAATTTGCCAATGCTGGCCGAGAAATGCACACCAATCCTGAATATCAAAGCCGAGGTAGAGTTACAGTCTATGTAACTATCACAGTTACGATGCAAAGTCAAGTTTCGAGTTGGGAAAGTTTAATCGCCGGTCAGGTTACCAGATGGGGTGTAGAGATTAGGGACGAATGCCCAGCCTATTACATCAATAAGAAGGTAGCCAACTGCCGGGACTTAAGCCCAAATGAACGGTGCTGCATGGGTCTTCTAAACGTGCTCATGAAGAAGTACGGTTATGCTTTCGTTAGTGACGCACAATTAGCGCACTGGTTAGGTCTGGATAAGCCCAACAGTGCAGGTAACATGTTAAGGAAGCTTTCCACGAATGGGTTTATCGCAAACAAGAGCCGGAAACGCGGGAAGCACGAATGGGTAGTGCAGCCCGAGTGGCGAAATCCAGAAAGGAAGACTGCTCCCGTTAGAGAAAAGCACGATGATCGAGTCCCATTTTAGGGTGCAGAAACGCCATCTTTAGATGGCAGTTTTCCATCTTTAGGTGGCAAGTTTCCATGTATAGGTGGAAATCCCCGAGGGAAACTTGGAACATAGAGTATAACATAAGAGTTTAAAGAAAGAGTTTAATAGGAAGAGTGGATAGCGATTCGTTAGACAATTTATTCGAATCGCTTGCGCTGACGCCAGGAGTCTACCTCCTGGCTATCGCGCTACTCAAGGGATCTACTTAGGGAAGAGTGGACTTAAGCAAAATCAATCATAGATCTGCCGCTTCATCCTAAATAGATCAAGTCCTTTAAAAGCGGCAACATTCTTTAAGCTGCCATAACAGAGTATTAAGATGTATTCTAAAAAAGATTATAGTACCGTCAGCCAACAAGTTAAAGCTGGCGTTACTATCCCGCTGGTCTGGGAAAAGCTCTACGGTGCTTTTCCCCGGAAATGGTCCGAATGCCGCTGCCCGTGGCGCGAAGACAAAAATCCTTCGTTTTCTGTAAGCCGTGATGGTCAGGTTTGGTTTGATCATGGTACAGGCGACAAGGGAGATGTGTTCAATTTTTACCAAAGAGCGATGTGTTGCGATCCACGGAAAGCTTTTGTGGATTTGCTAGCTATGGCCGGGGATCAACCCGGCCCGGTTCCCGTCGCAGCTTCTTCCCTACCGGGCTCTACCGAACCTAAAGAACAATACCACCCGCTGCTGCGGGTGCCGTCCATTGACGAGTTAGCCGCAATTAGTAGGCTTCGCTCGATCACCATGGCGGCTCTACAGATCGCCGTAGCGCGGGGCTGTCTCTGGACGGCATACATAAAAGAAGTTCCGGCTTTTGTGGTCACAGATAAAAGCCGACAATGTTACTTGGCCCGTAGGCTGGACGGCATGAAATGGGACCATACCGGAAAAAAGCCTTTCACCCTGCCAGGTAGTCAAGCTAGTTGGCCGATTGGTTGCCGAGAGGCTCAGCAGTATCCGGCAATCGCGCTATGCGAAGGAGGCCCAGATTTCCTAGCCGCCTTTGGCCATGCGTGGGCTAGCAGTGTCGAGAATACAATAGCGGCGGTCTGTATGAGTTCAGCGGCGTTAAGTATCGCTGAGGATGCGCTTCATTTGTTCGCAGGGAAGCGCGTACGGATCTTCGCCCATGCTGATAAAGCTGGGGCCAACGCCTATCGGCGCTGGCAGGCACAGTTAACCGGCGTAGCCGCCAAAGTGGACGGCTGGGACTTTGGCGGACTAGTCCAGACTGACGGTCAGCCGGTGAAAGATCTGAATGATCTATTGCGGATCGATTATGATTGCTGGGAAGTTAACCGACAAAGGGTCGAGTCTGTGTTGTCGTCAGGTTTAGACTGATGCCGGTATATCCGCTAGCCGCTGGGCTCTACTCGGTAGGTCACGGGTAATACCGGCGTCTGAGAGTAACCACGGGGTGTAGCAAAGATCGGTCCTAGCCCGATCCTAGCGCGGTTCTAGACGACAATTAGAGAGAAAGCTTATGCAATGTTACCGCTGCCGCGCAAGGATAGGCAATGTCGACACCTGTCCGCTCAGCCTGCTACCGCGTCGGTGTTCCGGTTGGTGTTGGGGTCGCGGTTGGGGTCGGTGTTGGGGTCGGTGTTGGGCTTGGGGTTGGGGTTGCCGCCGTGCAATTTAAATCGGACAGCTGGATGTTTCCCGGCAGATTCGAAGATGCGCCCAAAAGCGTGCAGCTGTCACTAGTCACGACGAAGAACTGTTGGAGATTTCTATTAACCTTGGTTGCGGTCACCATGACCGTGCCGCAGGAGAACGTTACGGTGAGCGTCCCCGCACTCGTCGCACCCTGGGTTTGATTGTTGATGAAGTGCCAGGTGCCGTTCCCATTGCACGCGGTGCCGATTTGGCTGGGGTTCAAAGTCGCCTGCGCACGCGCCTGCGGTACTGCTACTGCTACTGCGACCAGGGCGAACACGGACAGCATTAATTTAGCGATGGTGGTTCGTTTCATATGCATCCTCCTTAGGGGGGATTTTGATCGTCCAACAACAGCTGCGATCACACAATGAGTAAGCGGCTCCCAAGCTGATATTAATTTGCCGGGGGATACTAAATATATAAGGGCTATTATGAGTGCTATGCCTATGGATGGCGTGACTAGACTTAGATAGCCATCTTACGGGAAACGGGCGCGAACCACGTAGCTGAAAAAAGAGTACACTTAGCTTTGGTCCCGCTAAGAAATTCACACTGGCGACAGTCACTACGGTTAGTATGGTTCGTATCGCATTTATCGATACGCTGGAGAAAGGCTAGGCGGGTGCCGGTTTACCAGCTATTCGGCGAACGGGTGCGCGACCATTTCACTCACTCATTAATGGCGCGCCTTTGCACGGTGGGGGTTGGGGGGAAGTTGGCGCGACAGGGTCGACAAGGCGACAAAGGGACGGGGCCGATGGGAATCAGCGGGGGCGGTGGCGACAGCCATCCATTGAGGCCAAACATTACCAAAAGGATAATCCGGGCCACGCCCCAAGGGATGACGCCTAAAGGCGTGGGACCGGATCGTTGCACTGATACAACCACTATGTAGGGGGAACAAGTAAGCCCTACATTGTTAATTATGCCTTCCTCTCATGCGAGACTGTAGTTGTTACAGTAGAACTTGTTTTTATGCCTCAAGATCCCCTTCTTTCTGAAATTGCCGAGCGCACCCGTAAATTTAGCGCTGGGACCGGCGTTAGCCTTAATAAAATTGCAAAATTGATCGGTGTAGAAACTGGCAACTTTTCCGCCTTCGTCAACGGGCGCATAGGACTGAGTGCTCGGTCCACGGTCAAGCTCTTGCAGTTGTTAAATTTAACCAAGCGACAGGTTGAAGAAAAGCTAGCTACCTACTTTGAGCAAGTTGCTAGAAACAGATATCCATACGCTGGCAGATACTAAGCGATTTAGTAAACCTGCCAGTCCGACTCGAATGACGCTGGAAGTCTCTCAGGAGTGGCGCGCTACCTTCGAGCGTGCCACCAGTAGCGAAGAGTGGGATCGTTTGTTGCGATATTGCCAACGAATGCCTAATCACATATACCTTGCTGCCGTGGAAGCGTGCCAGGGACGAGATTCACGATCAAAGCGGCTAGAAGAATCACGCCAACGAGCGGCTGACTTTCTCGACAGCATATGACCAACGATCCCCCGCTCGTGCTTGAGGTGAGCCTATTGCAGGGTCTGGGTGGTTATTCCCGGACCTGATACAGAAATTTATTGATGAGAACTTCCCAAAAAATGACTAAGCCGAAAAAGAACATTCTTAGCTTAACCGTCCCCGGTTCTAAAGGTTTCCATCCACAGGCAGGTGCTGACGATTTGGTTAGTGATGGCGGAAAGGTCGATAATTCGGCCGATGTGACTTATTGGTTACTCACGCGCTTAGGGAAATTCACGACCAAGCCAAAGACTTGATCAACCAACACTTGGCCACACTCTATAACGGTCAGAAACCGCGCTAAAATCGCTTTAGACGGTCTTTTAGCTGTTAGTCGATAGAATCACCTACTCTAAGCTCAGAACGGCTTAAAAACGATGCCAGAAAAGTTGAAAAGCATGCCTAATCGAGAAATCAAGGCAATGTGTCAACGGTCGAATCAAAACCGGCCAGTGAGGGTCGAATTAAAACCAGCCACTTTTCCCTTCAGGTCTGTTAGGGCTGCTTGACGGCGATAAATTCGGGAGAGCTTAGCCCTGTGATGAAGTTAGCGTTAATCGCGGCTCCCGTGGTTGCGTCGTATGCGCCAATTGTGTTGTTAAACTCGTCCGCCACGAAGAGGGTGTTGCCCAACAAAGCGATTCCTGTGGGTCCGTTCAGCCCCCTGATGAAGTTAGCGTTAATCGCGTTTCCCGTGGTTGCGTCGTATGCGCCAACCGTGGCAGTGCCAACGTTCGTCACGAAGAGGATGCCGTCAGGGAATAATAAAGTGCGGCCTAACACCGCTAGTCCGAGGGGTAAGTTCAGCCCCGTGATGAAGCCGGGGCTAATCGCGCCTCCGTTTCTGGCGTCATATTTACCGACCGTGCCGGCACTGGGCCCGCCGTCAGCAAAGTTTGCCACGAAGAGGGTGTTGCCCAACAAAGCGATTCCTGTGGGTCCGTTCAGCCCCGTGATGAGACCGGGGTTGATCGCGGCTCCTGTCCTCGCGTCGTATTCACCAATCGTGTTGAAGAAGCTGTTCACCACAAAGAGGGTGTTGCCCGACAACGCGAGTCCCACGGGGCTTAGCCCCGTGATGAGGCCGGGGTTGATCGCGGCTCCTGTCCTGGCGTCATATTTGCCGACCGTGTTGCGTCCCCTGTCCGCCACGAAGAGTGTGTTGCCGCTGACCGCAAGTCCGCGGGGTACACGCAGCCCCGTGATAAAGTTGGCGTCAATCACCTCTCCCGTCTTGGCGTTGAATTCGCTCACGATCCCAACGTCACCGAAAGGAGGACCGATACTAATTTGCTGGCTGACATAGAGAATTTGTGCGTGGGCGTTTCTTGGCAGCGCCCAAAGCACGGCGATGGTGATAGGGAATGCGAGCAGAGCAAACAATTTTCGAAACAAGTTCGATCCCCCTCTTCCCGAGGAGGGGAGCGCCCAGAGCAAGTGGGTGCGCTGGAGGAACATACGCATCCATCCTATACATGATCCGCTCGAAATCAATCACTTATCCGTTTTCCGAAACATTTGTAAGGACCATATTTACCGTTCCTGCCCATTGTATCACAAAAACCAGCAGGCACTCAGTTAAGGCACTTAGACAGTCTAGAGAAATGCCCTAACCAGGCAAAGAAACTGTTTATCGATTGCTAACAAGTTCTAATGACGCAACGATAGGGCCGTTACCTAACCGAGAATTGCTTTGAATAGGTAGTTTAGAAATGAAGAGCGAAGTTTGCAGTGGTCACATCACAAAGACAATTTGTAAGGTGTTCGGAGGCAGTTGGTGTAAGCATTCCTAGTCGGGAAATCATCCAAGGCTAATGCATAGATATAATAGGACAGATAGACAGGTGGCACTAAAGAAGGAAGAACATTGTTAGTGCTCTTTAGAAATGCTAGTAAAGTTATTCAGCAATATCGCCCGCGAACCAGCGACCATGGCCGAACGCCAAGGCACCACCCCCCCTCCCGGCGAAGGAATCTCTTTGACCGCTCATGGGGCAACGGGCGCGATGCGACCTAATCTTGTAAACGGTTTGATTTACTAATTTTGTCTAGAATTCATATTTTAAGCGAAAAATTGCAAGAAAACCAGCCTCTGACCCACATGTCGGCCACAGTTAATTGGAATACCGGGGACTAACATCTTATGACAGCAAGCGAGATGTACCGAATCCTCGATGCAATCGACAAGCGATTAGCCAAGCAGGATCGAATTATCGCCATGCTAGAGAACCAGATCCGTGACCTGTATAACCGGCTAAGAAAGCAATGAGCCAGCACAAGAGACCCAAGGTTCAACGAAATTTTGAACGTCGAATGCAATTCATTTTCAGTGAACACTTATATGACGACCTGCGGCTCGCCATAAAAGAAATCAGAGGCGAACAGAAGCAGATCAGTGAGCAAAATGCAGACGTTAGTAGAGATTGACAGGCCAGACGCATTATCTGACGCGCATCGGGGCTTTATGCTCGCCTACATCGAGTTTGAGCAGGCCAGGGAGGCCGCTTTGATCGAGCAGTTTTGGCAAGCGGTAACGTTTTCACCTTGAGGTGGAATCGTTACGCTTTCGCTGCCGGTGCTTGCGAACCCGCTCACGAGTCTTAGCTCGCTTCTCCTCTTGGTTCTGCCGGATGTCCAGGCATCGCTTTCAAGTGCTTTTTTCCTCGTCCAACTTGCGCCGGTAAAGGTTGTAGAACCCTGAGCAATCCTCCGCTTTCAACTCGTCGCGCCATCGCTCCAGTACAGGCAACCAGTATTCGCATCTTCTGTCGCCTTAGCTGCCGCTGAGTATTCAATTCGCTCCATTCTTCCTCCGTGGCGAAATCGCGGATTTTGTTCAAGCAATTGAAAGATCGCTTTAGCAGTTACCGAAGCGATGTAACAGCTCAGGAGCCGAACTACTCGCAAAAGAAAGAGGGCGATCCCTCTAAAAACGTTGGCGACGCACGGAGACGTTGGTGGCTTTAACGAGGGCCACGACGCGGTCGCCTACCTTCAGCCCCATGTCTTGCACCGAGCGTGTGGTAATAACGGCAGCCATCTCGCCGATGCGAGTCTCCAGGATGATCTCACTCAGCACCTTGTCCGAGACAATCTCCTTCACGGTGCCGGGTATTTCATTGCGAATCGATTGCTCCATAATATAGCCATCTGCTATTTCGCGAAAAATGCGAGCGCCTGTTCCGCCGGGGCGCTCCTTGTATTCCTCGTAAGTCGAGTGCTCCTTAAACTTCAGTAATCGTTTCGCCACGCGGCGGAAACGTTACAACCTAGCCCAACCAATGGCCGGTTCATGACCGGTGGCGAAAATGTTCCAAAGCTCGCTCCAACATGCAGATAGCGGTAGCCGGAGCTATCTGGGAATGTTGCAGCTCAATGCCTCTTTTAGTATAGACTATCACCAGATAATCCCCGGCTTCGGGCGGTGGTGCGTCCCAATCGTTCTCTGATTCGGGTTCGCTATTCATACCCCAACCGTCACCGCGTGACCCAGCTCCCGGCCACCGCAATGACCCGCTGGCTATCGTAGTCATTCTGGTCAAAGCCGACCCCGGCTTTGTCCAGGTAATCGGTGATAAAGTCCCGACCCGAACCCATATCGTTTTGGCTTCGAGCCAATAGCGGTTGAGCGAGAACCGCTGCTTTTAGTTCGGCCTCGTGCGTGTCCAGCCAAGCCCGCAATTCCTGCGCAGAAAAGGTAGTGCTTTTCATTTGTTCCATTTCCGAGATGCTTAGATTGTAAGCATGTTTTTATTTTGTTAGGATTAGGATAACCAGTAATATAAAGCATGGTTGGACTGGCCGCGCAAATGGTCGGCGAGGAATGCCACCAAGAACGCAGCCCGACAGTAGCTCCCGGTCACTCAGCCAAGAAAGCTTATCAGCTTCTCGTACCGCTCCCGGCTGTTCTCCTCCACCTGAGAATCATGTCTTGGTATTGATTGCTATACGCAAATACTCTCACAACACTTTGCAAAACATATTGGCGACCGTGCCCTGGTTAGGGAAATGCTACCCAAGGACTGGAGGGATTTGGTCGACACTATGGGAAACCCCAGAACCTCATCAGGCAACCTTACCCGAGAACAGGCAATGATTGTTCACAAGATCGAGCACGTAGCTCCTGAGTTTTTGTTTGCGATCTTCGAGCTTCATCAAATTCAAAAGGATTTGGAGTCCACGAACTTGCCGGAGAGTGCGGAACTTCAAAAAGTCGCCGACCGAATTGGCTCAGCGATTCACGAATTTTTGGCAGTGCTTGACTCGGCGACCGAGGAAGTTCTGCAAGCTAATCCGATCCAACGTTAAGCCGGTCAGCGCGGCTTACGAGAACCACTATGCCAGAAGATAACGCAGTTCAATACGCGATACTAGAAGCGCTCTATAAACGTAAAAACAAATCTGAAACCGATGTGGAGACGATCCGGCAAGAATCCTGCGGGTCGGTTGCACCCAGCGTGTTTATGGGGGATTGGAAAATCCTTCTCGATAATGGTTTTCTTGTCGGTCTTCCGACCAACGACAACAATAAAATAATCTCTGGTACGGGCAGAATCACATCCAGGGGAGAGCAAGAGTTTAAAGCATTGAAAGCTAAGAAGGGATAAAACCCCAAAGTACGCCAGTGGTGCAGCCGCTAGCAGTGTCAGAGCCAACACCAAAAACTCTGATGCAATGGATCTTTGAAAGCCAGCGGCAGGAGTTGGATAGGCTCAATACCGAGCTGCGGAATAGGGTCTTCGGTTAGCGTCGTCGTCTGGACCTTGTAAGATCACATCCAGGCTTCTTTCTCCTACGTTTACTCTTGGCCTTAGCCTTGAATTCGGTCCTTATGCGCGGCTGCAGGTCATTTGCGTCCATCACCAATTGACCCCGGTTTTTTTGGCCCTGTGCAACCGGAAAATAGCGCGATGTTTTAACCGAGAAACAGGCCAGAATAACAGCCACTTTTTCTCTTTGACGCCACCGCCATGACATGTTCGCTTGAACATGCATGAACCGAGAGCTTCTTGAACTACTGCGACGGATAGAAGAAGGGTCACGCCGGTTGGCCGCGACCATCGTTCACTGTTACGACAAACCGGTGCAAGACATCGAGCTGGCCTGCAATGACCTCGAAGAAATCACCAGCGCCTTAAACTCATTCAAGGCGCACGTCGCCGCTGGTGAGCGTGTGGGCGCGATGCCGGGGAGAATGATTAAAGAGTGATACGTAGGTCAGCCGGTCGCCTTGGTGCCCGTAAAGGATAACCAAAGTGAGCAGATTTTTATGGCCATCCCTTTAGTTTTAGCTTGTTGACATGTATTCACTTTTGATTAATCATTACGTTGACATGTCACAGAAAACGTTAGCGACGGTAGCATAACAACCGGCAGCGTAGGTGATACGTAGCACTGATACGCTTTTGACCACTTTTCGTGCAACTTGGTGAACATCACTGAACGGATAAATCTCGATTTACCTAGGAGAACCAGGTCCTACGTGATCCTAAACGGCCTCAAAATATCATGGAAAGAAACTCTGGATCACTTTGTCATGGTTCGAATCCATGCGAGGCAGCCAATTGGACATGAGCAACTTACGTAAATTGTGTCTAATAAGAGCTTTCCTCGCTTGGACACTTTTGAAAGACTGTTTGCCTTCGTCGATGCGCCGAAACACTCCCGCTGTCCCGACCGCTTCATTGCCTGGACAGAAGCATGACCGGAATTGCACATTGTGACTTCGGATCATACGGTTCCAGGTTCGAGCCCAGCCGGGTGCAGATTAAGTCCTGGAGCCGGATTTCCCTTGTCATTTGCCCTCTCAAAGGAACGGTCAAATACGGCTTCATCCTCGTTTGATCATCACTTTTAAGGTTCAAAATTGTCTGATTTTCGGCTGAGTCATATAGTTTGACCGTGCGGCCACAGGAGCCGGATTTTTGCGTGCCATCCCGACCGATTTGTTCGCTTTGAACGAGTTGTCACTACTTTTCCAGCGTTGGCGAGTGTCATCATATGTCGTTTTTTTTGAAACCACCACCCGCCTTCCCCGGTGACTTGTAATCACTGTATATTGCTGCCGTTTCCTCGGTTAGTTCGTTGATATTCCGACCATCGCAAAGTGGCTTGGGCACAAGGACTGCGGAGCGCTTCTAATGAAAACCTACAGCCACTTGCTGCAGGATCATTCCAGGGCTATCGGGAAAAGCTGTAGTCGTTATTGGGACATGAGCTTTCAGCAACTGTCTTCCCTTCTAAATTCGACTGAGTTTTTAGCAGCTGTTGTGGGTGCCGTCGTCGGTGGACTTATTGCAGGAGGTTTTACGGTTTGGAGCCAACGACAAAGCAATAAAGCTCAAAGGAGGCGAGATAAAGAGGCCGATAACGAACAAATTACGGGAACTCTCCAGGCAATCGCAACAGAACTTGAAACCTTCAAGGCAAGATTTGTTGACGCCTTCAGAAAGATTTTCGTAGAGCCAGACCAGCAGAAACCCTACGTTCACCTTCCAAAAATTGTAGGATTCAGACATTCATACTTCGTCGTTTTCGACAGTAACGCCAGCTTACTCGGCCGCGTGACAAATTCAGCATTGCGGCGCGAAATTGTCAGCACATACGTTAAGCTTAAAGCAGTTGTGGATGTCATTGGCCATTACGCTGAGCGCCGTGACTACTGGGAGAGGTCGATACCAGGAAGAATTTAGAGATCGAGAGGTAGCGAAAGAAGAAATAGAAAACTGGGCCGAGAGGATTAGGAACTCTATCCCAGACCTTGAGCAAGAGATATCAGGTTTGCTTGTTGATATCAGAAAATACCTAGGCTCTCCTAAGACTCGGTCTTCGAGACCGGACTAAAAGGAATAATCGCTAAACGAAACGCTTTAAGGCTTCTCGTCGGCGGCTATTTACTCTCGCCCATTCCACGCACTTAGCGCGTGGCCGTAGGTTCCCCGCTTCGGTCCGCTCGCTCCACAGTTCGGGCAGATTCCTCGATGGACCCGCTTGGCCTTTCGGATCTCACCCTTCGCCTGCTTGCAGAAGGGACAGCGCCGCGGTTTAGGAATGCCTCGCCAGTTCTTGTATGCAAAACGGATGGAGCATAAGGTCGGTGGCGCGTGCGGCCCTTCACATTACCGCTGCTTCCCCATCCTGGGGCAGCAGCGGCGTGTGCGCGGTTAACGCCAAGGATAGTCGATATAATATCTATAATGAGTTAAGAGCTTGTAAAGCAATGAATTACGCCGATAAAGCCCCTCCTGAAGTATTCTTGAAGATCCACAATAGCTTCTTTAAGCCTGCGGATAATGGGCGTTAGGATAAGGTTGACGAAAGGAAAACCCACCACTGAGGTTAGAGCGGACTGAAGCTTTTCGAATAGTTCCCGAAGCAATTTCAGCTGTTCCGCTGGCCCGGCTAATGCCCAGGGAACGTTCTCGATCAGCGTAGCCTCCGAGACCTCTGGATCCTCTGGATCAAAGAAAGGTGTAACCGGAGGCATCTCCTATATAAGTATATATACTTATAATAAGGCGAGCTTTTTATCATGCAAATGAATCCTTTAGCTCCAGCAAAGATCGCTCGACTTAGCCGGCAATTTGAGCAGTGCAAAGCCCAACTGCTCCAACTCAGTTGGATCACTCAGGGTAGCATCTTTCAGACTCAGCAAGGCACTTGGTGCTGGACCCGCAAAGTTAAAGCCAAGACCGTCACCATTGCCTTATCGGCGCAACAAGCTGAACTCTTTGAGCAAGCCGTTGCTCAACACAGAAAACTCGAACTACTCCTGGCCAAGATGCGCGATATCAGCCAAACCTTCCTCCTTCAATCGGTCCCAGGACCTGTTCGCCGAAAGCGTGCTAAACCATCCTAAACCTCGCTTAACTTCCCGCCATTCGGGTCAGACCTTTTAATTTTCTCCGCCGCCCCCTTTTCATTCCCTATTTGGAGGGATGTTTTTTCTTGAGCGCTTCGACGATGCTACGCTCTTTATTAGCACGTCCCTCAAAGCTCTGGAGGGGGGTGACCTTCCACTTCAGCACTCCCCAGGCAGGTATATCTCGCAGTATTTGGTCCGCTTCATCGTTGGAAGAGGCCTCCAGGATGAAGACAAAACCACGGTCTGCGACGTGAAGTCCGCCAGCGAGAATTTTCTTATCAGCTTCAAGCTTCAAGAGCGCATCAAAGGTGGGAAGGATTCCCTTTTCCAAAACTTCTAAAGTCTCCTTAGGCGAAGCGAATCCGGGTCCTTCCGATCCAATTACTAAATATTGCATCTGTTCAGCTTACGAAAGAACTAGATCCCCCGACAAGGCCGTTTCAGGGTGCAGCCGACTTCAGGCGTCACTGTTTCCTGTATTTATAGCGTTTCTTGCTCTCACGGATTCCGTTTTGTTAGTCTCGCTATCGGTGAAGCTCTTAGCGATACTTGTCATCGCTCTCCTCTTACCTTCCTCAGTGTTCCGAGCGCAGGACTTTTCGAATTCGATCGGGTTCCTTCTCGCTAAATCGGAGGACCGGCAGGTGTGAGTTAACACTACCACCGGGATCTACCACTATCCGGGAACGAGATGGTACGGAAACACCAAACAAGGAAAGTTCATGAGCGAGAAGGACGCCATCGCTCAGGACGATGCTATCCACAGCTGCGTCGGTAGTTCGCTGTTCGTCACACACTCGGGCGATCGCGTCGGCCACTTTCTGTACCGCCGCACAATCTTCGGCATTGTAGATCGTAAGTTCCTGCTTGATTCCAGAATCGCGGGAATTTTCCCACTCTGACCGCCACATAAGCGCTCTCAGTCCTGAGGGATCGCGCTCGGACCATTCGAAGCCGAGGAAACGAGCGACCTCTTTCAGCGTATTCGAATAAGTAGGAAAATAGATTTGTGCATAGGTGAATGATAAGAGGTTCACCGAGGACGAGATCATATAGTCGATCAGTTCGGCGTTCATTGGGGCACTGCAATACCGGGCCTTCATCCGTCTCAAAAACTGCGTCTCATAACTGCCGTAATGGATCAGTTTTGGCTGGTCGATCAGGGCAAGGGTGTCGAGGCATTTAACCCACATGACTTTCTCATCAGATGGACCGTCTGCCCAAAACGAACGATAGATGCGGTTGTTGTCCGACATGTACCGCAATCCAATTAGGTAATAAAAGTCGCGGTCGCGAACTCCTTCCACGTCGAAGTAGATCGGATGGCCTAAATGGTTCCAGACTGGGGTTCCTACGACATGGATTTGTCTCTTTCGAATGGCGAGCGCTTTTAGAGCAGGGTCGTGTTTTGGTGATTTTAAGCCTCGGTGCGTCGGACTTCGCTTCGGGCGAAAAGTGTAGGACAATTGAGTGGTCGTCAAAAAGGGTCCCGAATACCTCTGTTTTCCGCTTCAGGTAATTTTGAAAGTGCCTCGCGAGCATTTCCAGTGGCGGAGAGCTGCCTTCATTTGATTTGGGCTTATCACTACGCGGTTCTAAATGAACGGCGATGGTGACACGGCTGGAAAATTCCTGACGCCAAGCCTGCTCCAACTCTTCAGAACTCTTATCGGCTCCTGCCAATGAAAGAGGCTCCCCAAGCTCGAGGTCGAGGTCGAGGTTGATGCGGAGATCGTCACCGATTCGGTAAGCATTTATGTTATGCGCGCGTAACCCAGGCGTCAGCTACAGCTCTGACGCTAGGAGCGGAAAAGTGACCCGGCGCCTTGATGAATCTGTTCGATAACCTTCCGGGTCAGACAGAGGAAGAAGCCGTCATTGAACTGCTCTTCCGCGCTGCGCATTTAGCAGCCTGGATTCGCCCTTGCATCCTTTCGATCTGGAGGATAGCGACAAGCTCTGTAAGCGTAGTCTCAGGCCAACCGTTCTCGCGGTAGATTTGTTCGCGAGCGCGGAATTTTCGGGAATAAGGTCGAGTTCGTTTGGTCATTTATCAGTGGAGAAGTCGCTTGGAGAAGGCCTACCCAAGCAACCTTAACTTGAGCTTTCATTGCGGGAACCCCTCCATGAACAACATAATTCTTCCCGGTTCTTCGAGTCCTCCAAAGCCTTTGCTACTGAATGAATCGTATTCTGGAATTCAACAAAGGAGATGTATTTCCATGAAAAGACTGACTGCCTTAACCGTTCTGGCTCTGGCGTCGCAAGCAACGGTCTGCTTTGCCGGGCCACCTCCGTCGAAGGAAGTGGTTGCACCACCACTCCCACCGCCGGTTTCGTTCTTCCGAGGGAATGAATTCGATATCGGAATCTTCGGGACCTATGTAACCGGGACGAACGGAGGGCTAACAAGGGCAACCAACTTTGCCGACGGAGACGTCGCCACCCTTTCTAGCGGCGGCAGCCCGCACGGTTGGGGTGGAGGCATGGATTTCACTTATTACCTTCCTTGGAAATGGGTAGGTTTCCGGTTCCAAGGTGCGGGCGTGGACCTCTCCAGCTCGACTTTGACGGGTACCATCACCGGTCCCAATGACTCATTCCGTTTCAGTAGATCTCGCTCATTCAGTAGAGGGGCGGGGATACTGACAGGAGACATCGTCCTGCGACTCCCGTTAGATGACTTCTGGCCAGGTGTTCATTTGGCGCCATACGCATTTGGCGGCGGCGGCGGTGTTTTCACGGGCGCGGGAGGAAATACGATACACACACGCTTTCCAGAGCTAAATCGAGAGTTCAATAATGCTTCTGCGAACGTAGATAACGATCGCGGGCTCGGGCACGTCGGGGGCGGGTTCGAGTATCGGTTTACTCCGCATATCGGCATCTTTGGCGAGGCGAGCTATAACTGGGTCGGTGGCGGCCAGCATAATTTCAATTCCTCAGTAAAGAACTTTGTACAGACCAATTTCGGTTTCAGATTCGCCTTCTAAGCGAGACATTCCCTGGCGATTTCCTCGTCTCTTATAATACCGGTTTCTCGGTATGCCTGGCGACCGAGGATGTCGCGCAAACCTGAAAGGACTAAAGATGACACAACAATCAGCTTGGCGATTTTGCGAGAAATGCGAAGCGATGTTTTTTGACGGTTTCTCGAGTAAGGGGGTCTATCCGGCAGGCGAGGGCCACGAATCAGCTGGCTTTAAGGAGTTTGCCATGAAGCACGATGGTGAACGCCATAGCGGCAGGCTGCGGCGCCAACTCTTGATTATCGCCACGACCGCGGCTCTGATCTGGCCTGCCGCGGCCTTCGGCGCCGACTTTGTTCAGACCAATCTGGTTTCGGACATTGGGGGACTGGCCGCAATTACCGATCCTAACCTGAAGAATCCGTGGGGCTTTTCCCACAGCCCAACAAGCCCCTTCTGGGTTTCGAATCAAGTAACCAATACGGCCACTCTCTACGCGGTCACGGGCCAGACGACTGTTGTCAGGGTGCCGCTCGTCGTCGCCATACCCACAACGGCATCAGGGCCACAGGGACCGACCGGCCAAGTCAACAATACCAACAGCTCGTCCTTCCCGGTGAACAATGGCGGAGACGGCGGCTCGGCGTTTTTCATATTCGCCAATTTGAACGGAACCATTTCGGCCTGGGACGGTACGACGGCCTTTATCCAGGTAACGACCCCCGGCGCCGTCTACACTGGATTGGCTATCAATGGCCCCCAGACGCGGCTTTATGCCGCCAATAACGCGGCCGGCAGCATCGACGTCTTCGACAGCACCTTTGCTCCAGTGTCGCTCGGACCCGACGCATTTGTTGACCCGTCGTTGCCTGCCGGGCTCGTCCCATTCAACGCACAGGATATTGGCGGCAAGATTTACGTAACCTATGCGCCCGCCGGCCGCGCAAACCAGATCAACGCCCCTTTAGGGGCGGGGGCCGTGGCGATCTTCGATGAGAACGGGAACTTCATCAAACAACTGATCGTGGGCAGCCGGCTCGCCGCGCCATGGGGAATTGCCGTAGCGCCCCCCGGTTTCGGCAGGTTCAGTAACCATCTGCTGGTCGGCAACTTCAGTTTTCTCCATAGCGAGATCAACGCTTTCAACCGGACAAACGGGAAGTTCCATGGAACGATCCCAATCGAGATCGGAGCCAACAGCCCGGGCGGCCTTTGGACCATTGGCTTCGGGGTCGGTGGCAGCAACGGCAGTCCTGATACCCTTTACTTTACTGATGGGATCAACGGCGAGATGAATGGCCTATTCGGGGCCATAAACCGCCTGCATGGCCCGTAAGATTTCAGGTCAACTGCGGTTTGTTGATTGGTGCAAAATGGGAAGGGCTAAATTCCTCGGCCAAGCAGCACCTGGAACGGTTAAGATCCGTTGCGCAACCGCTGAATAGCCGGCCGGTGATCGCTTCGGTCCTTCCCATTTCCCGAGTTATCCCGATTCCAGTACTGTGTAGAATTGTTGACTAGACCCTCCGGACTTCGGACTAACGAATCGCAAGCGGTATCATTTCTTCGAAACCGCTTCTTTAGCGCAGTGCCAGAATTTTTCTGCGGCAGGGCTGAGTTTTCCTTTGAGTGCGGCCAGGCCGATCGAGATTGGTTTTGGTTCAGGCGTGAGGTGCAAAACTTTGACTCGAGTTCCGAAACTGTAACCAAAAAGGTCCCCACCAAAGGCGACGCCGGCTCCCGCTTCGACCGACGAAAGAATGCCGGCCATGCTGTCATGTTCCTCCACGACCCGCGGTTTCTGTTTCACCTTCGAAAACGTGATCGAGAGATAATCATAATATTCCGGATAATCTTCGTGGGTGAGGCCGATCAACGGTTCGGTCGCGACCTCGCTAATCGGGATGGCGCGGCGTCGGGCAAACGGATGCTGCGGGGAAACCGCCACACAAACGCGTTCGTGAAACAACTCTTCATATCGCAGGCCGCGCAGCGAACTAGCCTTCGGGGGACGAACGATCAATCCGACCTGAAGCCGGCCATCGCGTACGCCGTCGAGAATGGCTTGGTTGCTCCAATCGTGCAGTCTGACGTGCACGTTTGGCATTTTTCTCTGAAACGCCCGTAGGATTTTCGGCAGAATTTCGGCGAATGGCGTCGGTGAGTAGCCGACGTGGAGTTCGCCAGGCTCTGTCCTGGCAACCGCTCGCGCTTCATTGACGGCTTCGTCGGCGTGTCGCAACACGGCGCGCGCATTGTCGAGGAACACCCGGCCTGCCTCGGTTAACCGAACTGACTTGGCCGTACGTTGGAGCAACGAAAATCCAATTTCGTCTTCGAGATCGCGCACCTGTTTGCTCAACGCCGGTTGCGAGATGTGCAGCTTCACCGCGGCACGAGACAGGTTTTCCTCCTCGCCCACGGCGACAAAGTAACGCAAGTGCCGCAGCTCCATCTCTCAGAGCCTAACTCAAAGTTACGCTCAGCGGCAGAATGCGATTGATCACCGACGCGAGTTGGCCTGAGTCAATGATTTTCGCGATCTCGGCGAGCTTGGCGCCATCCGGCCGGTTTGGGGCTCGCAGTTTTTGTTGCCATCCTTTGGGGCGTCGTGTTCGCGAGTGTCAGGTCGGCGTTCGCCGGAATCTTTCAGGCACGAGTTGACATGAAAACTGCGCCGGTGCGAGCGCACACGCGTGTCGGTTCACCGGCCTAACGATTCCAGCAAGAAAGGAGCAATCATGAGCAGAACGCTCGAAGCAATTACAAGCCCTCGCAGCCTCGCG
>Ga0207067_10056_pt1 | contig 37117 bp, 19 predicted proteins | sample Alteio_BWMinCont_25_FD_153484 | JGI IMG/M metagenome (GOLD analysis project Ga0207067, IMG submission 153484) | Enriched cells from forest soil in Barre Woods Harvard Forest LTER site, Petersham, Massachusetts, United States -... | ecosystem: Environmental > Terrestrial > Soil > Temperate forest >...
AACAATATTATTTGTTTTATTATAATCATAACCATAGGACAATGAAAATATTATCTGCCCATTTTGAAATAGTGCTAAAGATGCTCTAAATGAATCAGTATTGCTATTATATGGTTGATCAAAAAAGGAAATCGTATTTCCAATTATTTGATTCGATTGCACATAGTTGCCTGAATAATAAAAAGGGCAGGCATCGGAGCAATCAAAGACTTTTTCACCATTAGTTGAGTTGTCAGAAACCATTTGCATCCAATTCGCATCCTGCACTCCTGTTGGAATTGTGTAGCTTATATCGATTTTTACTCCACCAACTGGCGTACCACCAACAGTTCCAAGAAATCCGTAATAAGCATTAACCTTTAGTCCATTCGGAATAAAAGGAGCAGCACCTTCCAATGATGCCGTTGGCGGTCCGCCTCCATTATTTGGATCAGTAGCATTGGGTGCCGGTATTGTTTGGATTGCGTTCATTTGCTGGACCCACTGATTAAATATTTGTAGAAATTTTCCCGCCTGATACATGGCATCCTGCTGTTCCTGCCAGCCACCAAGATCAGTAAAACCACTTAAACCACCACCACCCCCGCCACTCCCATGAAAAGCATTTCCGCCATCTTCATAAGAACCGACCTGCCAACCTTGCAATGCCTGTTGATATCTATAACGCAAATTCCCACTCGGATCAGTAAACTTCAGGGGATTATTCAACGCGTAGGAATACCGATTATAATCCTGCGTATAATCAGCAGATTGAACAAAATTATCCGGACTCAGCATCCTTCCAATCACTGGATCATACATTCTTGCATTCATATTTATCAATCCAAACTGCGGCAGCATCTCATGGCCCGAAAAGCCCCGTATCAGCCAGGGTTTGGAAGGAAGAGGGGTACTTGGGTAAACAAAGTTGTTGTTGGGATCCCTTTGTCTGCCCCAGGCATCAAAATTCTGTTCACATATTACTGTGCTTGTGGAAGGATCGTAAAGATTTATGATTGATCCTAAATGATCTGTATGTACATAATAAATATTATCCTGGTCCGGGGCATTGTTGGTTCTTACGTTGATGGCTGTCAGGCCATCCGGTACCTGTATATAATGTACTTCATAAATGGTATTAGTTGAAGGAGTGCTGATCTTTTCGAAATTGTCACTGTAAACGGTAGTGGATTGAATGGCGCTGTTTAATTTAGATGTTGAGGTTTTTCTTTTGTAATCTAATCCGTATTGGTAATCTACTTCGTTTAATGCTGGAGTTGCACTTGGCCCTTGCACGATCGTGGCAGGCATCAGGAAGGGTGTGTAAGTGATGTTCTGTGTGTTGGGTGATAATGCAGCTGTCGGGTTCTGAATGGACGATACGGCATGGGGCTGTAAGGCCTGATAATTAAATGTGCCTGATGCGGCATCGTTCTTTGTTGCGATATTGCCGTTGGCATTATAGGTAGTGGCTGGCGTTTGGGCGCCATTTACATTTTCATTTTGTAGCCGGTCTAAATTATCGTAGGTGAAGGTTTCAAGCAATGAGGATGGGTTTGCGGAATGATTAAGCCCTGCACTGCTGGTGCGGCTTGTCAGGTTGCCATTGGTTCTGTCCCAGGTGTAGGAGTAGTCCATGGCTGTTCCGGGAGTTTCTATGGCATTTATTCTTGTCAGATTGCCTAAATCGTCGTATGATTTGTTTGTGCTGCCCATGGCTCCGTTGGTGGATTTCGTTACCTGATTGTGTTCGTTCATTGTCTTACAGATCCATATCGGGTTTGCGCTGCTTGCAGTATTTATGCTTTGCAGGTAGCCTAAAGTACTATATGTATAGCTTAATGCAAAGGGATTTGTTGAGAAATTATGGGGGTTGGGATAGCTGAGGTTGGTAAGCTGATTCAGATTATTGAATGTGTAGTTTGTAGTGTAGTCACCATCTGGCATTGTCTCCTTCTTGCTTTGTATGCGGGAGAAATTATCATAAGTGTAGGTTTGATTTCCGGTTAGCAGGGTGCCGTCATTTGTAATCTTTCCGATCATGCCTATTCCATGGGGTTGTTGGTCATAAGTGAAGGTGGTGGTTCCTTCGGTTCCTAAGCCTGTGCTGGTAAGCTTGCGCCCCAGTGCATCATAAGTGAATTTATGATTATTGCCTTTGCTGTCTGTTTGGGATAATATTTCTCCAAGTGCATCGTAGGAATCGTAGTTCATGGTTCCTGCATCCGGGTCGCTGAGCGATGTTTGTCTGCCCAAATTGTCATAATTCATAGTTACCTGACTACCATCCGAGTTACTTATGGTTACAGGCTTTAAACAATTGTGATAGGTATAACTTAAGAGGCCTCCGTCATCCCTTACTGAAATTAATTGCCCGGAAGCATCAAGTGTTTTGGCAACTGTCCGTGTGCCGGAGCCGGAAGTGGTAGTGGTGGTAGTTGTGTTGCCTGAATAAGCGAAACCTATGTTCGCTCCTCCTGAAGTAAGTGTGAAATATGGTCGAAAGACGGCATCATAAACGAAGATATTGCTTTCAATTGTACCTCCCGGAGAATACGGTTCGGTTTTTGCCTGAAGTTGTCCGAGTGTGTTATATATCTGATCGACATTAATGTTTGTACTGCCGTCAAAGCCTATTGTTTGTTGGCGCAGTGTTCTGCTTAGCTGATCATAATAGTTTGTACTGGTTGGCATGCCTGGGCCTGAGGTAGTTATTGTGAAAAGGCTATTTGCCGGGTTTGTTGTACCAGTCCCCGTCCAACTATATGTGTTTGTTATCACCTGATTGGTTGGAGTTATGGTTTGTATCAGTCTTCCAAAACCATCGTACCCGTATTGGGTAAGTAATCCATTTGGGTCGGTTTTTGAAAGCAAATTTCCGTATGCATTATCGTACGTAAAAGTATTGGTTATTGGGATATTGCTTGCTGTTTTTGTTTGTTTCGCAACATAGCGGCCTAAGGGCTCATACGTATTATTTGTATTGGGGGCGTCTGTTATTTTGTCACCGGTTGTAATGCTGGAAATTAAATTTCCAAAATTGTCATACTTTAATGTGGTGACAGTGGTAGCTGAAATCGTATTTCCGAAATCTGTTGTTATCGTTTGTGGCTGATTAGCTGAGTTGAAATCGGCATAATCCATCCTGCGGGAATAGGTTCCGGAATAACCTGTGCGTGTAAAAATTGAATACGTTAATTGAGACGGAGGGAAATTGGTATTAACAAAATTATTGGTAGTGATTGTTTGTATTCCTGCCCCATCATTGGTAAGAATGGAGGCGGGGTTGCCATAGTTATCCTGATTTATCGTCGTTGTGCTTGTGTTTCCATGCAACTGGTCGTTGTTTGTTAACGTGTTGAGGAAAGTATAATAACAAAGCGGGGCGGTGCTTACAAGGTTTTGAGTTTTATAACTGTATGTTTTTAAGTCTATACTGCCCAATGTAGTTGATGAAGTCTGGCTTGTATTAAGGAGGGATTGGAAAAAATTACCTGGATTGTGCGGATAGTACACGTTTTGCACCTGCATACTTCTTGTGTCATCATTTATTGTGGTTCCCAGAAATCCCAGGAACCCCTTTCCCTGCCGGTGTACCTGTGCACCCGTATATCCATATTGGCTCGTGTTCTTTCCTTGCAGACCATCATCAATTTTGATTTCAGATACAACTGAATTTGCATTTTGAACATCCATCAAATTACAATTACACGTTGCGGCTGTCGTTCCAATTTGGTAAGTATTTTCTGTCGAAAGATTATTATTCATCTTATAGGCAAGTTCAGGCAAAGTATTGTAATCAATTGAAATGTTTGTATTCAGTCCATTGGTAATGCCCGTTACCATGTTATAGTCACTATAAATTGGCTGCGCTCCATGTCTTGAACTGGTTTGAGTGTAAAGAATATCTCCATAAGCAGAAATGGCAGTAGAAACGGGCAACATAATATCTGTATGTCCATCACCGTCAAAATCCCCGTAGGATGAACCGTCAGCAGGATACCATGCAGTACTAAATTCATATCCGGGTAATGCGCTCCATAAATTATTACCAAGGCTTGAGTATGTATTTACAATGATTTGGGCCAGCGGATTTGCACTGGTAGGAAATACATCAAGAGTGATCACACCAATGTCAGTTCTTCCATCACCATTAAAATCAGCAACTACATACCCATAGTTTGGCAATTTATTTTTGTGGCCATCACTATATGTAGATTGAGCAGGAATAGGGGGTGCTTTAAAGGCGGTATATTGCAGGCCATAATTCCCGGCAGTTGCGTATCCTATTTCAAATTTCTGGCTTTGAACATTAAAAGTTAAAAGGTCAGCGTTTCCATCTCCGTTAAAATCGCCCGTATTGACAATAGTGTCATTTACACTGGGATAGGTATTTGTACCGGATACCTGAACAAGTCCGACAGAACTTAAATCAGTAGAAATTGCGAGATCATAGATTACGCTATAATTACCATCTGTGAATAATATTTCATCTTTCCCATCCCCATCAATATCAAGCGCGGTTAAAGTAACCTTCTTGTCAAAGACAATATTCGTGAGGCCACCGGATTGACCAACTAAATTGGTTCCAATGGCGTTATATAAAGATCCCTGACTTTGATGCTGACCCTTACCAGGAGCATAAGATTGGAATATAAAGGAGTTTGGTTCTGTAATATTTAAAGCATCGTAATAAACAAACAGGTCTTTTGTACCATCTCCGTCAAAGTCTCCTATGATATAGTGATTGCTTCCTGAAGTTGTCCCCGCTCCGGAAGCTCCTCTACCTTGTACTTGTAGGGATGATTGCTGCTGTAATTGACAATTTGGCACATTTCCAGTTGTTTTTAATCCTGTCAGGCTTGAAAAGAATGGCAAATAAAAATCTGCACCTTTTCCATCAGCATAATAAATAAGCATATCGTCTAATCCGTCTCCGTTTAAATCAATCGTGATATCCTGTCTGCCTTTAATTAAAGCGACTGAACTTACGCCAGCACTGGGTAAGGTATAGGTTGTTGCAGTTTCATTAGAAAACCCTCCATTACCGTTATTAAGACTTAATACAGCGGTTCCACTTGCAGTAATTGTATTCGGATCCTGAATTACCAAGATATCTGTTAGCCCGTCTCCGTTAAAATCTCCGGTATATTGGATTGGAGAAGATGGCAAAGATGAACTATAACCACCATTTTTGAAATTATATTGGGCAGCGTAAGAAGTGTTTGAATATGGCTGCACTCCGGCATTTGTATTGAGGCTATTGCTCCAGTCTATTTTCGTGGAATTATATTGTGTTTGATCAGTTCCCAATTCGATAACCTCAGAAAGCTGTGAACCAGTGGTAGGGTCATCTGCATAATTAAAATCATATTCATGTACCTTTGCTCCCTGAGCATACATTTCTACCGCACTTAATAAGAAATTTGTTTTTACCGGATAACCGGCAACATAACTAACCTGTGGGTCTTGCCTTAAATCACCATAGACACACTTCACCTCATTGTATGGCTTCAGTGAACCGTTTCCAGTATAATCAATCCGGTCAAGTCTAAACCCATTCTCATCCTGAATGTAGTAAATATTCATATAATTACCATAAATGTCTGTAACCTTATCCAGTGCCCAGAAAAGCGCAGGAGTAGTACCTCCATTAGAGGCTAAATACGAATTAGTCCCTGATTCCAGATTCCCATACTCAAGCGTTGAGCCATCTTTTGTTTTAATTGTGAAATAGTTGGGATTTCCACTCGTTCCACCCACAGAGGTAATAATAGAAAAGCTTTCCGCTTCTGTTTCATAGGTCATTCCAACATCTCCATAACTACCGGCAGTGGTTGGCATTAATCGTGCCCCGTCAAGAATAAAGCGGTCATTACCGGTCAATGAAACCGGCGACACACTGTTATCATAATATAGATTCTGTGGAGCCCGTGTTATAGTGGACAAGCCAAAACCTCCCAGAGACCAACCTACACCCATTAACCCATTACTGCCGTGACTGTTGTAGTTAACAGAAAGGTTTGGTTGCATGCCTTTAGTACCGGGAGGCATTTGAAGCGAAACCATATATGTGGCTGCACCTGTTTGAGAAACGTGGAAGGTACCTGGTGTTGTTCCAACTGCAAGTCTTGGATTTAGAGTGGTCGGAGCGCCATTTGGCTGAGGTATTGTCCCGGTTGCCGGGAAACCTGGCTCGTAAGTTTCACTACAAATAACAGAGGCATGCAATGACAGTGTTGATTTTGCTGCATAATGGAAACCTGTCTGAAAATGAACCGACGTACAGGCATCGTCTATAACATTGCTTCCGGTTTGATCAAGTGTGGGGGTTGAAACTGGAAATTGTTGAACCGGTGCATAATCCGTAATAGGAGTTTGCGCTTGCGCTGAGGTTAGTAAAAACAAAATACCCAATAAAAGAAGCCCTCCGATTAATCCAGAAGCTTCTCTAATTCTTATATTTTGATTGTACCTCATACAAATCATACTATTTAACAAATGCTTTCGTTCAATCAAAATCTTTAATTACTCTTCATTACAGTATATCCAGCATGCTTCTTCCCCTGAATTACATTCAGGTAATATTCTCCGGCATTGAGCTGCGACACGTCAATCTGTATCATATTTAATGTTGTCTTTTGCGTATTGATAATCCGGCCTTGTAAATCATATAAGTAAACCATGCTTTCAACCGGGCTGACAGGCTGGCCTAAATCCACAGTTAGCATATTCTGAGCCGGGTTTGGATAAACCTTAATGTTCAATGGATTTGTCGTGGTCGAATCTGCTTTTTTAGTCCGGCTGGTTTCTCCGCACGGTTTAACAACCAATGATTGTTGCAGGCGTTCACCGTTCAGATCATAGGTATAAGCTATCGCAGGACAAGTTTGTGAAAATATCCGTAGTCCTGTAAATAAAATGCCGATAAGAAAAATGCAATTTTTCATCTGAAACCCGGTTTTAAACATGTTTCTATTTCTTTTCAATTAAATCCATTTTCGCCTTCATAGCCTCGTTTTCTTTTTTCAATTCAATCACATATAATGTCAGTTCTTCCACTTTTTCAAGAAGCCTCATTTGCATTTCAGCAACAGAAACTCCACTCTTTTCAAATTCTTTCGCAGAAGGAACATTCGGAAGGTGCTTATTCTCATTAACATATTTCTCTACATCCAGGATAGATTTAAGGTTGTAATTCTTTTCAAAGACATAGTCTGGTATAAATGGAGGGGTTTCGATCAACAGGTCATTGGCTTTAATATTTCCATTGGTATAAACGACAAAATTGTAAATCTGATTAACAGGGTCATATACTGCAAATTCTTTTGCGCTTACTATACCATTCACGTCGAGGGTTTGTTTTGGGTGCAATGTTCCGATCCCGACGTTTCCACCACCGGCACATATATTAACATTATTGTTACAGTGGGAATTGATCAATAAACTTGACGGGTTGCCCAACGCATCAGTACCTTGCTCTTCAAGCATTGCATTTGAACCATCGTTACCTAAATTTATTTGCACATTACTATTATTCAAATTACTGCTTATTTGAAAGACATCATAATCAACGACATTATAATTGGAACCTGCTGTTGGGGAAAAACAGGTTTGAAAAAGAAAATGAGGAAGAATAATATGAGAAGGGCGTGTAGACAAATAAGTTACGTTTACATTATTGGTAGCCGAACTTGCCGGAATATAGCCCATCGTGGCTTGCCCTCCTGCCAGAGAGAGCGTGCTTGCATCCAGATTTGCTGCTATCCTTGCATTTGTTGAAACAACCGTGTCTGATGTAACAGTATGGGCTATCCGCATATTGTCCGTTCCAAACATTCCTGAAACAGTCAGGCAGCCCGTACCTATACAACTGGCTGTAATATTTCCGGAAGTATTGAAAGCTCCTGTAATAGTTAGTGCACCGCCGATCGTAGTACTCCCATCTATAATTTGATTCCCGCTTACATGCGTATTCCCAACCACATCTAACACCTGAGCTGGTGAGGTGGTTCCAATTCCAATATTTCCTGATGGAGCAATTGTCATTTGAGTTGTTCCATTTGTCTGTAAAAGCAGTGGACTCCCAGATGCGCTTGAAGTAATTGTTCCCGGCAAGGTTAATGTCCCACCCAGGCTTGTCGCACCGCTTATGGTAGCAGTTCCACCTACGGTTGCATTCCCACCAATCGTAGCCACCTGGCTCACATTTAACCCTCCTGCAATATCCAGTTTTTGTGCCGGAGCAGTTGTTCCTATCCCAACGTTTCCTCCGGTAAAGAGTGCTGAATAAGTCGGATTACTAAACGTATGTGTTCCAGTCCAAGTCGGAGCAATTGCCTGACTTAATGCGGGTGTAGCATCACTTCTCAATGCAGTTGTGGCTGTTCCTGCAACTACGGTTAATCCAATATTTCCACTGGGGCTTGCAAATATTGCGGACGGCAAATCACCTGGCTGAATTGTAGAGGTAACATAATTTGTTCCATTACTTCTAAGAAAACTTCCGGCTGCAGGTGCCATATTTCCTATTGTAAAACCGGTTGAGGAATTTATATTTCCGGCTACATCGAGTGTGCTCCCTGGTGCAGTAGTTCCTATTCCGACATTTCCGGTGTTGGTCAGGATCATTCTTGTAATCGGGGTAAAAGTTGAACCTACTGTTAATCCGGTATTTCCATAAAACAGGATATCCCCAAGATACGCCACCATCGAGGCACTGGTATTCGCCTTGGCTACCCAGTTCGTGCCATTGAACATGGAGTTACTCACCCAGAAACCTCCATTGAAGTTGGCCCCGAAGTATCCTCCGTCATCGTTTCCGGTTCCTGATACATGCAGGTTATTTGAAATAGTTGATCTTATATCCAGAGGATAAATCGGCGCACTTATCCCGATTCCAACATTTCCTGTAGTCGGAAAGTGATTCTGAGCCTGAGCACTTATGCAAACAGCTAAGGTAGATGTCATAAGTACCGCCGCTTTTTTTACGCAGCTTCGGAGAGTTGATTCTGTATTCATGGTATTGTTTATTAGCATTTTCATAATTCGGATTAATTTGAACAAAAAGTACAGGCGGCCCCAATTATAACTACATAAATTGTTACTGACGTAACTGTTGCACATCCATTTCCATCATAAGCCGTAAATGTATAAGTCGTGGTTACAGTTGGATTAACGGTTGCGACAAGGCAACTGGTACAACTCAATCCTGCTACCGAAGTCCATGAATAGGAACTGGTATTGGCATCCACAGTTGCCGTCAGGGTTAAGCTTTGAGCCCCGTACCCAACATAAATTGTATTCAGATTACCTCCCGGATTTATTGTCATTGACGGATTAACAGAAATGCTTACCACAGGTGAAGGATTAACCGTTAAAGTAACCGTGCTGGTAGATCTGCAATACCCATTTGAAACGGTTACGGTATAGGTTGTGGTTGTCAAAGGAGTAGCTGTTGGAGCGGAAATCAGGTAGTTATCAAGCCCAGTTGAAGGGGACCAGACATAATCTGTTCCTCCGTTTGCGGTCAGGCTGACAGCAGCATTTGCACAGATCGTTGCACTTGTTCCTGCAACAGCTACCGGTGAGGGATTTACTATGATCGTTACATTCGAGTTTCCGGAACAACCGGATGAATTTGTGAAGGTTACAGTATAGGTGTTTGTTGAGTTTGGGGCAAATGGAACTCCATCCGCCACGCCTCCCGTCCAGCTATATACTGCTCCTGCCCTAGCTCCGCTTCCAGTTAAAGTAACAGGGCGACCCTTACAAATGGTTGTTGCTGTGGCGTTAGCTGTCACATAAGGCACCGGGTTAACCGCAACCGCAACCATGGACGTAGCGGAACATCCATTGGCATCAGTTCCTGTCACAGTATAGGTATTTGAAACAATAGGCGTATAAGCATTCCCATCAGTCGCCCCGCTTGTCCAGGTATAGCTTAAAGCACCGCCACCTGACAATATTACGCTTTGCCCGGCACATACGGCCGGTACAGAAGCAGAAGCCGTCACTATAGGTGCGGGATTAACAGTAATAGTCACCGTTGCTGTTTGGCTACAGGTTGGAGAATTGCTTACTGTAACTGTATAGGTGGTTGTATTAGCTGGATTTGCTACAGGGCTTGCAATGGTATCCGAGTTTAATCCGGTTGAAGGGCTCCAGGAATAACCGGTTCCACCCAAAGCCGTTAAGTTTGTACTGGTTCCAGAGCATATCGTAACATTTGTACCTGCGCTTGCTGTAATCTGGCATGGGTTTATCCTGTTTGCCAGCGTCAGCGTTCCATAACTTGTCAACGGATTGGCGCTTGTGATCGTCCCTGCAGTTTGATTTCCGGTTGGGTCAATTCCCCCATCGTTCCTCCAGATATTTGCCGTAGCGTCAAAGAAGGCGATCCGCATATTGGAGTCATTCGGGGTCACATTTGTGCTCGAAGAGTTCCACGGAAGGGTCACTGACACGTTGTCCGAGCCCGATGTCCTTTGGAGGGTCCAGTATTCCGAGCTGCTCAGGTTGGTTATGCCCGTATCGAGAGCCGTACCAAGCGATTGCGGGGAGTGGATGTACTGTGCAGTAAATTCATCATTACCGCCTCCCGGGGCACTCATTGAAATCGGTGAAAATATTGAATTGTTGCCCGTAGGAAATAAAAATGCATTGGAGCCAAGTTTTGACACGGGACCATCTATGTAGCTCGAATTGCTACCACCTGTAACAGTTGCAGAATAGGACAGTATAAGAGTATCTATGGAACTGGAATTTATAATTCCAGTGGTTAGCGTTAATGCACCCGAGATAGTCAATGGAGTAGCCAATAAAATTCCAGCCGGATTTTTGATTTCAATATTAGGAATGGCAATAGGCGATCCTGAAATAGTTTGCTGGGTAGCTCCTTGCAAACTGACTGATCCATTTGAACTGAAAACTATTGGCGCACCATTTGCTGTTGTTGAAATATTACCTTTAAAGATGTTTCCCGTTGTATTGTAAGCCAGATAGATGTCACCTGAATTGTTATTTATAAACGATGCGGAAGCATTGAACATGTCTGGCAATTCGTTGCCCGCCATCCAATAACCTGTTCCGTTGTTTGTAATTGTCATGGCTCCATTATAGGTATTGCCATAATTATAAGAATCATCAGTAGAACCGGTTTTAGTAAAACTGCTAACTTCATTAAATACGTTACTGTTGATTTGCAGTGTACCTGCAGAAGCAGTAAAAGGCCCATTAATAGCAGATAATGTAATATCAAGTTCTGTTGATCCGGTAAAAATCAGGCTTTGTGCGGTTGAACCAAGCTGAGTAAGATTTACCAGGCCCATTGATCCTCCATTAAACCCAAGGCTTCCGATACTAATAGTTTTGCCATTGGCTAATGTTGGAAAGGCATTATAATTGCCCAGCTTTATTCCTGAACCTCCGGTATTATTAATAATGACATTGCCATTAAAATTACAGTTTGAGCCACCCTGGTTACAGACTGTTAACGGAGCGCTTCCTGTATTGGTAAGTGTAAGGTCTCCACCAAATATATTTCCTGCGGTTGCCATTGCTACATTGATTCCTCCTGCTCCATTATTTACAATTGTTGAAGTTGAGTTATAGATTTCCGGAGAATAAAGACCAATCTCCAATAATCCGGTACCATTATTGGTATAGCTCACGCCTGCATTGTAACTATTGCCTCCGGTATAAGGATCCGTGGAAGATCCTGTCTTAACAATATTCGTTACCCCCTGGAATGTTGAACCCGTTATATAGACATCACCAGCGGATCCATTTAAATTGGCGTTAAATGTTGATGTATTAATGCCAAGTTGAGAAGTATTTCCAAGATTGAGTTGCTGTGCAGTTGAACCTAACTGAGTGAAGTTGGTAAGATTAAGAAAACTTCCATTAAAACCAAGACTACCTACAGAAATTGTTTTCCCATTGGCTAATTCTCCTATAATAGTTATTGCACTACTGGGGCTAACACTGCTACTGGCATTCACAAAAATATTGCCATTAAATTGACAAATTGCTGAAGCTGCCACATCGCTAAATTGAACACCACCCATGGTAGCAATCACCGTAAGATCATTATTGAAAATGTTTCCCGTACTGCTCCACACCGGAAATATAGCTGCGCTTCCGCCGTTTATAAAAGTCGTCGGTCCATTAAAAATATCAGGTTGCCCATCACCCATAAGTAATTGCCCCGCACCGTTATTAGTAATAGTAGTAACTGAATTGAATGTATTTCCAAAATTACTGCCATCCTGGCTGGGCCCTGTCTTTGTCAGGCCGGTTACTCCATTGAAAATAGTGCTAAACACCTCCAGTATGCCTGTTGTAGCCGTAAATGATCCATTTAAAGTACTGTTTGCCACATACAACAAATTCTGACCCACCATTGTCACATTGCCATTGAATGTGCTGGAAGTTTCAATGTACAACTGACCCGTTCCTGTAAATGTAAAAGACTGAGGGGTGTTGCCTAACTGAGTAAAATCCTGAAAGTCGAGATAGCCGGAATCAAATCCACCGATACCGATGCTTACAGTTTTTCCATTTGCCAGGGTGCATGCTCCGGTACCAAAGGCTACGTGCCCACCGCCTGTGCTATTGACAATTATATTGCCGTTAAACTGACAAGGGCCATCAAACCGAATATCTCCTCCATTTGGCCCATTGGATGCAGTTACATTACTATTAAATATAACGCCCTGGCTTTCGTAAGCAACATTGATCGAACCGCCGTTATTGTTAAATGTTGCTGAAGCGTTAAATATATCCTGAGTGCCATATTCTAAAAGTAATTGTCCCGTGCTGCTGTTATTAATTGTTGCAGCTGCATTAAATGTATTTCCACCACTGCTATAATCATCATTAGTGCCCGTTTTTGTAAGATTTACCGTTTGATTAAATGTAGACCCAACAATAAATATATCTGAACCTGATCCGGTTACACTTGCAGTAAAAACATTTCCTGTTTCAAGGTAAAGGCTGGCTGTTCCTGTTAGATTGAAATTTAAAGGGGTTGGGTCAAGTTGTATTAAATTCCCAATTTCCAAATACCCCGAATTAAATCCCAGACTTCCAATGGTTATTGTTTTTCCATTAGCCAAAGTACCTTGTCCGCCTCCAAATGCTATATCTCCCCCGTTAGTGTTGTTGACAATAATATTTCCATTAAAAGCACAGGTAGCATTAGCTTCAGCAGTAAATTGAATATTGTTGCTGCCGTTATTTATTACAGTGATATCTCCGTTAAATACATTTCCAATACTGCCATATGCAAAAGTTAGCGAACCGCCATTACTGATAAATGTCGCAGTGGAATTAAAAACGTCTGGCAATGGGTAACCTCCTCCCCAGGCATCGGGAGCATTATTTATTATGGTTGCAGGCCCATTATAGGTATTGCCATCATTGTAAAGATCATAAGTCTGATTTGTAGGACCACTTTTGGTCATGCTGTAAGTCCCGTTATAGATATTCTGTACAAAATAAGGTGAACCTGCAGAGACTGTAAAGGTTCCATTAAATGTGCTGTTTTGAACTTGTACTAAATCCTGCCCCGAAATATTCAGATTGCCATTAAAGGTACTGGAGGATAAAATTAAAAGCTGGGCAGTTCCGGTTACAGTTAAAGACTGCGGTGTCGATCCAAGCTGCGTAAAATTTGCAATTTGCAAATACCCTGAACTAAATCCAAGGCTCCCAACGCTTATTGTTTTGCCGCTGGCCAATATGGCAGCACCCTGATCGAATCCAACGAATGATTGATTAGAGTTACTGGTGTTGTTTACTGTAATATTTCCATTATAAGCGCAAGAAGAATAAGGTTCTGCGGCGAATTGAATTCCCTGTCCATTATTTGTTGCTATGATGTCTCCATTAAAAATATTACCAGTACTCCCGAAGGCAAGATAGATCAAACCATTATTACTGATTACTGTAACGGCTGCATTAAAAATATCTGGCAATGAGCTGGCTGCAATCCATTCACCGGCACCATTATTGTTAAAAGTCGCTACAGAATTAAAGGTATTCCCACCTGCAGAACCGTCCCCAGTCGCACCTGTTTTTGTAAGAATTACAGCCTGATTAAAAGTTGAACCATTGAAAGAAATGTCATCGCAGGTGGCTGTTATGCCCGCAGCAAATTGAGTTGCCCCTAAGTTGAGAGAACTTCCACTTGCCTGAATAGTTCCGCTTGTGATTACAGAACTGCTGAATGTTGCACTATTAGTTATTGCAAGAGTGTTTCCGTTCAGGGTAAGGGTTGCTAAACTGATTGAAAACTGAGCTACCGTTACATTTCCGGAAATGGATGGATTATTTGATGTGCTTCCGATTATTACATAATCAGCGGAAGAAGGGACTCCTGCGGGACTCCAGTTATTTGCCGTATTCCAGTCAGATGAAGTGCTGCCGGTCCATGTGTAGGTAGTCTGAGAAAAGGAATTAAAGCCTGAGATCAGAAATCCCATTAAAAAGAAACAGGCTGTTTTAATCTTTAAATGCGTAGCAGTAAAATGCATACCACAGATCTAAGGTGACGTTCTACAATCAAATTATTCAAAAACACATCCGATCACCCGTTTCTGCGAGGCGACAATACCGCTCAAATCATTTATACATAAATTTTTTCGTGAGTACAACAGTAACTCCGTCTCGCCCAATTATAGAATAATTTCCATAAAGTGGGACACCTGCAGTATAGGATCCCAGGGTTAAACTGGCTATGTTCAGCCTTTTTGAAAATGCGTATCCGGCAGGGAGCCCGGTATTGACTTTCCAGACAAAGGTGTATCCGCTAATTAAATCTGATTGCCCTGCGGCAGAGCCCATGGAAACTAATATTCCGGAAATATTATTGGTATCAGCAACCATAACCTGCACGGTAAAGGGAAACATACCATTAATGACTTTGATTGGTTTTGCTGCAAATACAGCTGATGACAGCGCAAATGCAATTATCGGTAGTATTCTTTTTATCATACGTGTATTGTTTAAGAGAACATTCTAATTAACCCGACTCAACTGCTCTCCCACTCAACAATCACCGTATATTATCTGCTTCTGGTTCTTATACGATGCCTATGCAAAAAAAGTTACGTTTTTGTGTTATATAATTAAGAATAATAGTTACATTATTTACACTGGAAAGAAAAATTCCCTAAAATCAGCCCGCGATTTTCAGCGCCTTGAAAATATCCTGCTGCTTCATCTCCTTTACCTCTGAGGGTTTCATACCAACAAGACTTAACCCTTCGATCTGCACGCGGATCAACCTGAGTGTCGGAAACCCTGTCTGGGCGGTCATCTTACGAACCTGGTGGTTTTTGCCCTCTACAATACCAAGCTTCACCCAGGATGTGGGAATTGTTTTCCTGACGCGTATTGGTGGTATGCGGTCAGGTATATAATCCGGCGCAGCTATCGCTTCTGCTTCAGCCGGCAGTGTTTTATACATTTTGCCTTCAACCGTAATGGAGACTCCCTTTTTTAATTGATTGACAGCTTCTGCTGTAATGGCTCCATCAACCTGAGCCAGGTAAGTCCGGGTGTGTTTATAGGTTGGGTGAAGCAGGTAATGGTTAAGCTTTTTATCATTGGTCAGAATAAGCAGTCCTTCGCTGTCTGAATCCAAACGACCGATAGGGTAAACGTCCTTGGGGAAAGTAAATAATTCAGCGAGCGTTGTATTATTGCCTTCTTTGGTAAACTGGGACAACATCCCATAAGGCTTGTAGATAACGTAATACTTTAGGTTACTCTCAGGCGATGTCAGCATCTGATGTTTAGTAAGCGGGATACTTTACCGATTACTAATTCCCTCCCTCTTCCTCATCCTCACCATCCTTCTTCACCTTTTGAGGCTTAGGCTGCTCCTTAGGAGCATTCGGATCCACAAAGTCCTTGCGCAATACCGTGAACACTGTTCTTCTGTTCATCTGGTGCAGCGCTTCCTGTTCCTCTTTTGATTTCTGGCTATTGATGTATTTCTCATTTAGCGTGTAAAGGAGATTTCCTTTGGAATCCAGAATTTCCAATGGATATTTTTTACCATATCCTTTTGGTTTCATACGATCCGGATTGATCCCCTTTGAAATAAGGTAATCCACGCAGGATTTGGCGCGGGCTTCTGAAAGTATATCGTTATGCTTTTCACTTCCACGGGCATCTGTATGGGCACTCAACTCGATTACGAAAGTAGGGTTATCAACAAGTGTCGCATATAAGAAATCCAGGGAATCTTTGGATTGTGATCTTAAGTTGGCACTGTCAAGACCATACTGCACAGCAGGGAAGTGGATAAATTTCTTGATGGGCGTCAGGCAGAAATCATGTTTAAATATTTTCGATTCCTTCACCCCTATTGTGGTCTCTTTTACCTTATCACTGCTGTTTACAAAACCCAGGGAGGCTTCCCGGGTCTTCACTTCATTGCCCACAGCTGTTGTCAATACATAAGATGTATTCTCACTTACGTAACGCTTGGATCCGGTATTTTCGCCAAATTTATAATAACCATTCTTGTCCGTTTTGGTTTCTGCGCTGCTGCCATCCGAACCAAGTAATTTCATGGTTACACCTTCTATGGTTTCCTTGAAATCACAGTCCGTCAGGACTCCTTCGATTGTAAACAAAAGTGGAGGCAATGAGAATTGCCAGATATCATCAGAACCCTTTCCTCCTTCACGATTGGAGGAAAAATAACCTCTTTCTTTTTTACCTTCAAAAATAATTCCAAAATCATCTGCATTGGAATTTATTGGGTATTGCAGATTAGTAACATCGCCCCATTTATTATCGCCAATCTTAGGTGCTTTATAAATGTCAAGTCCACCCATTCCTATCTGACCATCAGAGGAAAAATACAAGGTGCCGTCTTCATGAAGGAAAGGATACCCTTCTGAACCGGGGGTGTTGATGGTGGGCCCCATATTTACAGGTTTGCCCCAGGTTTTCGTGCCTTTATCCATTACGCTCATCCACAAATCATATCTGCCTGATCCACCAGCCATATCAGAGGCAAAAATAAGTGTTTGCTCATCCACTGAAAGGGCAGGATGCCTGTAATCCGTACTATCAGTACAAAATGGAAGTAACTTAGGCTCATCCCAGACATTGCCCTTTTTAACCGATATGTATAATCCGCAAGGGAGAACTTTGCCTTTCTCCACATTGCATCGCGTAAATATCAGCGTATTCCCCTTTCTGCTGACAACAGAGGCTCCATCATTCGCCTGAGAGCTAATGGGAGCCGGCAATGGTGTAGGGGTACTCCACTTTCCGTTTTTATCCAGCTTGGTTTCAAAGATATCACTGAAGTTTTGTCCGTTCCCATCGTCAATAGAACCACCTGTTGAGCCTTCCCGTGTAGAAGTAAAATAAAGGCTGGTGTATTTTTTATCAGTGTAGCAGGGTGAAAAATCAGAAGCTTTGGAATTGATCTGGGAAACATTATCCACTTTATAGCGGGTTGGGGTATCTTTCCATTTAGTTGCAAGTTCACAGGATTTGGCTCCATTTTCTCCACGCGGATCATCGGGAACGGCCTTTTTATACTCGTTGTACCTGATTAACGCTTCGTCATATTTCCCATTTATCTTTTTTGCATCCGCAGCATACAATTTTGCTTTTGAATCCGGGTAATTGGCTTTAATTGCCTTTTCATACCATTGTTCTGCGTTTTTTGAGTCATTGATCAGGCGATAACATTCAGCGGTCTGATAGATAATCCTGGCCTTATCCTCCTTCTTGCTAACCACAGTATATGCCTTTTTATAAAGCTCTATGGCAGTAAAATACTTGCGGGAATTAAATGCCTTATCTGCATCTTTAATAAAGTTTTTCTGAGCTGACAGACTGCCGGAAAAAATAATAACACTTGCCAGTGCAATGAAGGCGAGTTTTAAAAGTTTCATATTCAGAAGTTTAGTTAAGGCTTTGCTTTTAATTGACGGGTGCTAAAATAACGAATTATTTGAAACAAAAAAACTAAACCTGTACTTTTACCCCTAATGCCGGATAAAGAAAATATAAGCATCAGGAATAAAAAAGCCTCCTTTGAATACCTGTTTCTGGACAAATACGTAGCCGGTATGCAGCTGTACGGTACCGAAATTAAATCTATCCGTGAAAGTGAAGTAAATATCAACGATGCCTTCTGCTCTTTTATTGACAAGGAGTTGTTTATAAAAGGCATGCACATAGGAGAATACAAACAAGCCACTTACAACAATCATCCGACCAAGCGGGACCGGAAATTACTACTCAACAAAAGTGAACTGGAGAAATTGGCTTACCAGTTAAAAGACAAGGGCCTGACCATTATTCCGCTTCGGCTGTTTATCAACGGTAAGGGCCTCGCCAAATTGGAAATAGCACTCGCTAAGGGAAAGAAAACATTTGACAAGCGGGATGACATCAAAAAGCGCGATACAGAGCGGGAAACGATGCGAAGGCTCAAATAAGTACCTGTTTTGAGGAAATTAAGTTAATAGAAAGGCTTCAGAGAGAGGAAAGCAGTAGTGAAAGGCATCAAAGGCATGCACCCCGAGAGGAGGTGTAGACTGCGCATGAATTTGCAGACTTGAACGCTGCTTTCTTTCATAGAAAGCCTTAACTCTCAAAAAAAATCCCCCCACTTGCGCGGGGGGATAAAATCCCTAAAAACCATGGCGTGATTTGTAAGGGATTTTTCTTTAAAAATTAAGCCTTTCCTTTAGGCGTTTTTTCAGACTCTTCCATTTCAGTTCTCAGCGCAGACAAAGAGGAGATATCACCCAGCGTGGTTTTCTCCATACTGTCTTTCACCTTTTTAACTGCTTTTTTGGTGTCTTTGCCATCTGACTTGTGTCCTGCAGCAGCTCCGGATCTTTCTTCACCGATTTTATCATCGTGAATTTTGGTATGCGAAACGATAATCTTTTTGCTTTCCTTAACAAATTCCAACACCTTAAAATCAAGCGTCTCCTCTGTTTTGGCTGCTGTACCATCTGCCTTAATTAAATGACGGCCAGGAGCAAATCCTTCTACGCCATATGGCAATGAAATAATAGCACCTTTTTCAGAAGTACTGATGACAGTTCCTTTGTGCACGGAGTCAAGCGTAAAGACCGTTTCAAATACTTCCCAGGGGTTTTCCTCCAGTTGTTTAACACCAAGGCTTAGCTTGCGGTTCTCTGCATCCACTTCCAGAATTACAGCTTCAATTTTATCGCCTGTCTTAGCGAATTCATTCGGATGTTTTATTTTTTTAGACCAGGAGAGATCTGAAATGTGAATCAAACCATCTATCCCCTCTTCCAACTCTACAAACAAACCAAAATTTGTTGCATTGCGGACAATCACAGAATGCTTGGACCCCTTTGGATATTTCTCCAGAATATTGGTCCATGGATCAGGCGTCAACTGCTTTATTCCCAGTGACATTTTACGTTCCTCACGGTTTAAAGTAAGAATGATTGCTTCCACTTCATCTCCTGCCTTCAAAAAGTCCTGAGCAGTGCGCAAATGCTGTGACCATGACATTTCTGAAACGTGTATCAGGCCTTCAATACCAGCTGCGATCTCAATAAATGCGCCATAATCTGCAATGACAACGACTTTACCTTTTACCTTATCTCCAATTTTAATGTTGGTGTCCAGCGAATCCCATGGATGGGAAGTAAGTTGTTTAAGTCCAAGTGCAATACGTTTTTTATCATTGTCAAAATCTAGAATAACCACATTCAGTTTCTGATCGAGCTTAACAATTTCCTCCGGATGATTGATGCGTCCCCATGAGAGGTCAGTAATGTGAATCAAACCATCCACACCGCCCAGATCAATGAATACGCCATAAGAGGTAATGTTTTTAACAGTACCTTCCAGTACCTGTCCCTTTTCCAGCTTGGAGATGATCTCCTTCTTCTGCAGTTCAAGTTCCGCTTCAATCAATGCTTTATGTGATACAACAACGTTCCGGAATTCCTGGTTGATTTTTACTACCTTAAATTCCATTGTCTTGCCCACGTAAATATCATAGTCACGTATAGGCTTAACATCAATCTGGGAACCTGGCAAAAATGCTTCAATACCAAATACATCTACAATTAAACCGCCTTTGGTACGGCATTTTACATATCCCTTGATGATTTCGTCTTTTGCAAGGGCCTCATTCACACGATCCCATGACTGCATGGAACGGGCTGTTTTATGAGAAAGAATCAGCTGTCCGTTTTTATCTTCCTGGCTCTCTACAAAAACCTCTACTTTATCACCGATTTTAAGATCCGGATTATACCTGAATTCCGATAATGGAACAACCCCATCGGATTTAAAACCGATGTTCACCACTACTTCCTTGTGGTTTTTCGCTACAACTACACCTTCTACAATCTGCGCTTCAGTAACTGCGCTCAGTGTTTTGCCATACATGGCATCCAGCTTATCCCTTTCGTCCTGGGAATAATTATCCTGTTTTTTTCCAATTGTATTCCAATCAAAACTTTCGAGCGTATTTATCGTCCCGTTTACTCCTTCTTTCACTTCTGACATTGTTTATTTTTTATTTGTATTCCGCTTGCCCAGGCTGCTTACGGAAGCTGTTTAACATTTATTTTTTACCCCTATCCCGCCTGAAAAATAAGGGGTGGTAAACGTACGTCAATTTCTGTAATTTACAAAGCTTTCTAATCAAAAAATCTCCAGACAGCGCCAAATTTAAAGGCTGCATCGGTAAATGGGTAATGAGGGGCATAATAATAGGTAGTATAGCCCAGCCAGGAATTCAGGTTTTCATATTTTACAAATATCCGGGCCCTGCTTATCTTCAGATTCAAAAAAACGTCGACATAGGGGTAATTTCCTATTTCTTTCTGATTTTGAACATAAAACTGGCCCAAAGCCGGGGAATATCCATTGGCATAGTAACTGGAGTTATAAAACACATCAAAGCCAATTTGCAAAGCTAATGCCTTCTTAAACAGCCTGTTTTCATAATAAAGGCTCTGTTCTGTTACCCAAGTGGGTAGCTGGATCGAGGACCCATCCGGCACATACTGATAGACAATTTTATTGCTGAAAACTACATGCCCAAGGTAAAATGCTTTTTGGATCTGACCTGCAAATCCTTGAATTACAGACGATTGCTGCTCAGGGACAAAACTGGTTGAAAAATCAGCTGTTTGATTCTGAACTAAATACACAAAATTCTTATACTGAAAAGTGGAAACGCCCAATTCCAGCTTGTATTTTGACAAACGGTAGTACAGATTAGCGTTAATTGCATTTATATTGCTGAACTGGTTCGTCCACACGTAAAGGGTGGAATAATTATTCAGGTATAAAAAGTCCGGCTTCCTGTCAGTATAACTGCCAGTAAATCCAATCGATTGAGAAGTATCCGTTAAATTAAACCGAAAGAATAAATTCAAACTATTGTCCCCGGAATTATAACCGCTGAAAACGTATTCACCTCTGATTCCATAAGCAAACTTGCTTATATTGTAATTATACAGTTCAGCTTTAGCTATAAAATCATTAAAAATCTGTTCATTGGTTTTTAATTTATTCGAATCCAATCCCTGCAATTGAGCCAATCGTGTATATTGTTGCTTTACTCCTGCTTCAATACCTAAGTTTCTAAAGCTTCCATCCCGTTTATTGGCCAATAACCTCCAGGAAAGTTCATTCTCAAATCTGAAAATATAGGTTGAATCGTACGTTCGTAAATAGCCGTTGTACACATTATTATAAAAACCTGGTTCAAGGCCAGGATCCGAATAAGTAAATAACTCATCCTGAATTAAAAACGAATGCGACAAAACAGAGGTTGGCAGCACTCTCGTTCGTTTGGAAGTATCACTTATACTTCGCGCTGGCCCTAAATTCAGGTACTGCTTCAGAAAAAAACTTCTGCTTCTGTATCGCCTGCTGGCACTATCCAGATTAATGTTCAACAGATTTCGATCCTGCAAAGGCGCGTCCTCAAATGTAGAATCATTTTTAATTCCTCCGTTTTCTGAGTTTTTAAGGCTATTGATGATCGCATTGGAAATGAGAAAATAACGTTTATTGGTAGTAGTATAATTTCCGGAAAGCGCAAAATCGGTATGATTGGTACTTTGTCTCAGGTAAAAACCATCGGAACGGATGCGCATAAACTTAGCTGTCAGATTCAGGTTTTTGTTTATGTTTTGTGAGTGAATGAAATTGGAATACAATTCGTTCTTGGCACCGATTAAAAAAAACAACTCTGTATATGGAGTGTGTGTATTGTAATATTCCATCTGACGGGGCTGGTAGGTATAGGCAGAGAAGTTGTTCGCAGCATAATTAAATCCCAAATCAGTTGAGGGAACAGGGAAATAAAGATTAGTTATAGCAAGACCACTGTTTCCAAGATTATACCGGTCACGGTATCGCTGTAAGGTATTAAGCGAACTGTCCGGAATCAGAAAAACGTTTGATTGCTTGTCAAATGCTTCTTCATATTTATAAGATGTCTTTGGGGGCTTAACTATGGAATCGGAAGGTGTGCGGCTTGTGGCCTCTAAACAAAGGGCTGTAAAAAAAACGACTATGAGCAGGCGGTTAAAATTCATTCTAAAAAGCTGGTGACCAAAAGTAGATTTAATTTTAATCATGCCCGCCTTAGTCGTTCTGTTTTTATTTGTAGTTAAGACCGTTTCGCTTTTCAAGAACCATGCCTATTTCTCCAGCGCCCTCAAACAGGTATAACACCCTGAAGCGGGTGTAAAATAGACTAAGCATTGCTTCGCAAGCAAGTCTATTTAAAAAAAAAGTCCCTTCCGAATTAACGGAAGGGACTAAAATCGGCAACGACATACTCTCCCAAGCTTTAGACTCAGTACCATCTGCGCTGATGGGCTTAACTTCTCTGTTCGGAATGGGAAGAGGTGGACACCATCGCTATAGTCACCTAAAAAGGTACTCCGTTTGTGCGGAGTAATTTCATAAAGACATATAAAGAAAGAAAATACACACAGTAAATAACCAAATGAATAATTTGTTCATGACAAGAATTAAACGGGTAATTAGTACTACTCGACTTTGACATTGCTGTCTTTACATCTGTAGCCTATCAACGTCATAATCTTTGACGACCCTTAAAAGAAGACTAATCTTGAGGCAAGTTTCGCACTTAGATGCTTTCAGCGCTTATCTTAACCGGACATAGCTACCCTGCGATGCACTTGACAGTACAACAGGTACACTAGCGGTCCGTCCGACTCGGTCCTCTCGTACTAGAGTCAGGCCCTCTCAATCTTCTAACGCCCACAACAGATAGGGACCGAACTGTCTCACGACGTTCTGAACCCAGCTCGCGTGCCACTTTAATCGGCGAACAGCCGAACCCTTGGGACCTTCTCCAGCCCCAGGATGTGACGAGCCGACATCGAGGTGCCAAACCACTCCGTCGATGTGAGCTCTTGGGAGTGATCAGCCTGTTATCCCCAGCGTACCTTTTATCCTTTGAGCGATGGCCCTTCCATGCGGAACCACCGGATCACTTTATCCTACTTTCGTACCTGCTCGACTTGTCGGTCTTACAGTCAAGCACCCTTATGCTAATGCACTCTACGTACGGTTACCAAGCGTACTGAGGGTACCTTTGAAAGCCTCCGATACTCTTTTGGAGGCGACCACCCCAGTCAAACTACCCACCATGCAATGTCCTCCGTTGTACGGAGTTAGACTCCGAATAAATCAAGGATGGTATTTCAACGTTGACTCCATGATAGCTAGCGCTACCACTTCAAAGTCTCCCATCTATCCTACACATGATTTATCCAAAGTCAATGCAAAGCTATAGTAAAGGTGCATGGGGTCTTTCCGTCCCGTTGCGGGTACTCGGCGTCTTCACCGAGACCACAATTTCACCGAGCTCGTGGCTGAGACAGCGCTCAGATCGTTACACCATTCGTGCAGGTCGGAACTTACCCGACAAGGAATTTCGCTACCTTAGGACCGTTATAGTTACGGCCGCCGTTTACTGGGGCTTCGATTCAAAGCTTTTCCTTGCGGATGACCTCTCCTCTTAACCTTCCAGCACCGGGCAGGTGTCAGGCCTTATACATCATCTTTCGATTTAGCAAAGCCATGTGTTTTTGATAAACAGTCGCCAGAGCCATTTTATTGAAACCCTCCGAAGAGGGTACCCTTTATCCCGAAGTTACAGGGTTAATTTGCCTAGTTCCTTAGCCACGGATCACTCGAGCACCTCAGGATTCTCTCCTTGACTACCTGTGTCGGTTTGCGGTACGGGTTGCTTTTACCTGAAGCTTAGAGGTTTTTCTTGGAAGTTTGATTAGATCCATATCAGCTTGCCCGAAGGCTCACTGTACTATCAGGTTTCAGCATTCCCGGCGGATTTGCCTGCCAGAAATATACCTACACCCTTAAACGTGCACTTTCGTCAGCACGCAGGATTTTCACTACTTCGTCACCCCATAGCAGTAAAGCAAGTACTGGAATATTAACCAGTTATCCATCGACTTTTCCCTTCGGATACGCCTTAGGACCCGACTAACCCTGATTCGATTAACGTTGATCAGGAAACCTTAGTCTATCGGTGAGGGGGTTTCTCGCCCCCTTTATCGTTACTTATGCCTACATTTGCTTTTCTAACTGCTCCAGCATGGCTTACGCCACACCTTCAGTGCTGTTAGAATGCTCCCCTACCACTGTACATTACTGTACAATTCATGGCTTCGGTACTGTGTTTTATGCCCGCTTATTATCCACGCCCAATCGCTCGACTAGTGAGCTGTTACGCACTCTTTAAATGAATTGCTGCTTCCAAGCAAACATCCTAGCTGTCAATGCAATCGGACCACGTTATAACAACTTAACACAGATTTTGGGACCTTAGCCGATGATCTGGATTCTTCTCCTCTCGTCCACGGACCTTAGCACCCGTGGGCTCACTCCTGAGTATATTTCATAGCATTCGGAGTTTGTCTGGATTTGGTAGGCGATGAAGCCCCCTAGTCCAATCAGTAGCTCTACCTCTATGAAACTTAACCTCAAGGCTGTTCCTAAAAACATTTCGGGGAGTACGAGCTATTTCCCAGTTTGATTAGCCTTTCACCCCTACCCACAACTCATCCGAGAGCTTTTCAACGCTCACCAGTTCGGACCTCCATGGCGTGTTACCGCCACTTCATCCTGGTCATGGGTAGATCACAAGGTTTCGCGTCTACCCCCTCTGACTATTCGCCCTATTCAGACTTGCTTTCGCTTCGGCTACAGACCTTTGGTCTTTAACCTTGCCAGAGAGGAGTAACTCGTAGGCTCATTATGCAAAAGGCACGCCGTCACAGCACGAAGCTGCTCCGACCGCTTGTAAGCGTACGGTTTCAGGTTCTATTTCACTCCGTTATTCACGGTTCTTTTCACCTTTCCTTCACAGTACTAGTTCGCTATCGGTCTCTTTTAAGTATTTAGCCTTACCAGATGGTCCTGGTGGATTCCTACAAGATTTCTCGTGTCTCGCAGTACTCAGGATACTACTAGGTAGCAGATTTATTTCGTGTACGGGATTATCACCCTCTATGATGCAACTTTCCAGAAGCTTCCACTATAAATTTACATTCCATATTGTAGTCCTACAACCCCAACATTGCCTTAACAATATTGGTTTGGGCTATTCCCTTTTCGCTCGCCACTACTAGGGGAATCACTTAATTGTTTTCTTTTCCTCCAGGTACTTAGATGTTTCAGTTCCCTGGGTTAGCATCCTTTCGGATGATTCAACTTCATTGAATCGGGTTGCCCCATTCGGAAATCTTCGGATCGATTTGTATTTGCCAATCCCCGAAGCTTATCGCAGCTTATCACGTCCTTCATCGCCTAAAAGAGCCAAGGCATTCACCATACGCCCTTAATAAATTCTTACTCATTACTACTCTTATTCAAATAGTTAATTACTATTTGTGTATTTTCTTTCAATATGTCAAAGAACTTATTCTGCCAACAGGGCAGCTAAGTGGAGAATAACGGATTCGAACCGATGACCCCCTGCGTGCAAGGCAGGTGCTCTAGCCAGCTGAGCTAATTCCCCAATTCGAGTTGATGGTAGTCCCGAGCAGATTTGAACTGCTGACCCCTACATTATCAGTGTAGTGCTCTAACCAACTGAGCTACGGGACTATTTTATCCTTTCGCGCTATTGGGTAAATACACCCCTGAGCTCGTTATTGGGTATTGTAAAAATAATTGAAGCAAAAAAAGGAGAGTAAGTAACATTCAGATATCGGTTACCCGTTATTCCGAATAAACAAATCTTCTCTAGAAAGGAGGTGTTCCAGCCGCACCTTCCGGTACGGCTACCTTGTTACGACTTAGCCCCAGTCATTGGTTTTACCCTAGGCGACGTCTTACGACAATCGACTTTAGGTACTCCCAACTCCCATGGCTTGACGGGCGGTGTGTACAAGGCCCGGGAACGTATTCACCGGATCATTGCTGATATCCGATTACTAGCGAATCCAGCTTCATGAAGTCGAGTTGCAGACTTCAATCCGAACTGAGATAAGTTTTAGAGATTAGCATCACATCGCTGTGTAGCTGCCCTTTGTACTTACCATTGTAGCACGTGTGTAGCCCAGGACGTAAGGGCCGTGCTGACTTGACGTCATCCCCACCTTCCTCACCGCTTACGCGGGCAGTTTCTCTAGAGTCCCCGACATTACTCGCTGGCAACTAAAGATAGGGGTTGCGCTCGTTGCGGGACTTAACCCAACACCTCACGGCACGAGCTGACGACAGCCATGCAGCACCTAGTTTCGTGTCTTGCGAAAGCCACCTTTCGGCAGCGGTCACTAACTTTCAAGCCCTGGTAAGGTTCCTCGCGTATCATCGAATTAAACCACATGCTCCTCCGCTTGTGCGGGCCCCCGTCAATTCCTTTGAGTTTCAATCTTGCGATCGTACTCCCCAGGTGGATCACTTAACGCTTTCGCTTGGACGCTGACAGTGTATCGCCAACATCGAGTGATCATCGTTTAGGGCGTGGACTACCAGGGTATCTAATCCTGTTTGATCCCCACGCTTTCGTGCATCAGCGTCAATAACAATTTTGTGAGCTGCCTTCGCAATCGGTGTTCTGTGCCATATCTAAGTATTTCACCACTACATGGCACATTCCGCCCACATCAGTTGCATTCAAGATTGACAGTATCAATGGCAGTTCTGCAGTTAAGCTGCAGGATTTCACCACTGACTTATCATTCCGCCTACGCACCCTTTAAACCCAATGAATCCGGATAACGCTCGGGTCCTTCGTATTACCGCGGCTGCTGGCACGAAGTTAGCCGACCCTTATTCTAACGGTACTATCAGCCCCGTACACGTACGAGGGGTTTCTCCCGTTCAAAAGAAGTTTACGACGCATAGCGCCTTCATCCTTCACGCGGCATGGCTGGATCAGTGTTGCCACCATTGTCCAATATTCCTTACTGCTGCCTCCCGTAGGAGTCTGGTCCGTGTCTCAGTACCAGTGTGGGGGATAATCCTCTCAGATCCCCTATGCATCGTAGCCTTGGTGAGCCATTACCTCACCAACTAGCTAATGCAACGCATGCCCATCCATTACCACCGTAGTTTTAATAATAAAGAGATGCCTCTTCACTATACTATGGAGTATTAATCCGAATTTCTTCGGGCTATCCTCCAGTAATGGGTAGGTTGCATACGTGTTACGCACCCGTGCGCCACTCGTCAGCATGTATTGCTACACCTGTTACCGTTCGACTTGCATGTATTAGGCCTGCCGCTAGCGTTCATCCTGAGCCAGGATCAAACTCTCCATTGTAAGTTTGATAATGTTTCCAATTTAATGGAATGCTTCAAGATTTGTTACTCATTGTTTTGCAAATAAAAATCTGCATAACATAGGTTACTTACCTATTCCTTTTTTGTGCTTCAATATTTTCAAAGAACGTTTAGTAAATATAGATTTCCGTTTCCGGAACACTACTAAATAAACTAATTCGGAACTAAATGAACTTTCTAAATAATCCCTTTTTTCTAAGGGAGGGCAAAGATACAAAGCTTTTTTACTTCTGCAAACTTTATTACGAAATTATTATAAAATAGTTATATTTATCATAACATACTGATTATCAGCATGAAAAAATTCAAGGATTGCCGGCAGAAACCGGAATAATTCTTCCATTGAAAAAAGAACGTGCTGTTAAGGCAAATTCTGCAACGTAAAGCGCCATTTGAGCAGCTGATACCGGAGCCTGAAAACCCGGGAAAGCTTCCTGCAGCATTTCCGTCTGAACAGCCCCAAGCGCAAGGCAGTTAACGGAAATGTTAAATTCTTTTAACTCTTCTGCAAGGCATTCGGTCAATATACCAAGGGCTCCCTTACTGGAACTGTATGCTGAAAGTCCGGAAAACTTGATTGTCCCCCCTACTCCTCCCATGCTTCCTATCGTAACAACATGAGCTCCTGATGTCGCCTTGGTTAAAAGCGGTACTAAATCACGGACCAGTTTAAACAAACTGAACACGTTGACTTTATAAATATACTCAAGATCTGTATCCGTGATTTGCTGCACAGGCTTATTGACAAGCGTTCCAGCTGCATGGATGATCACATCAATGGAAGAAAATTGCTTTTGAATCTGAGGCAACAGGTATCCCTTTGTGTCAACAGTAGACAGATCTGCCGCAAGGATATGCACGGAATCCGGATTGATTTTTTCACATTCCTGTTTGAGTTGTTTCAGAGCACGGTCGTTGCGGGAAAGGGCAATAATCCGGCATCCGGGGTTTGCTGCAAGAACCTTCACTGTCTCATATCCTATACCCCGGCTTGCACCTGTTACAATAATGTTCATTCGAATTAAGTTCTATGCTTTGGTGAATATACTGCTTATAGATACGAATAAACCCGCTTTTGAGGGTTCATAAGCTCCTATAAAATTAAATATAATAATGCGAATAAACCCGCTTTTGCGGGTTCATAAGCTCCTATAAAATTAAATATAATAATGCGAATAAACCCGCTTTTGCGGGTTCATAAGCTCCTATAAAATTAAATATAATAATGCGAATAAATGTCTTAAATTTACAAATCATGAGATTAAAGCCAATTTATTTTTTGTTGCTGATAAGTATTTCAAGCCTGGGGCTGAAAGCTCAGGATATGGATTATACTCAGCCGACTCCTGCCAAAGACCAGCCAGTCCGTCACAGGGGAGTTCCTGCCTCCACTTCCCTGTTCGATCCGAATAAATTATTCTGGGGTGGTGATCTTGGTGCTTATTTCTCATTCTTCACGGAGATTAGTTTTTCACCGCTTATCGGCTATCGGATTACGGATCGTCTGGAAGTTGGTATTCGGGGAACTTATATGTACTTCAATGATCATGACTACAATTCCACGTCAAGTTTTTACGGAGCCAGTGTTTTTGGCAGAGTAATTATTGTCAATAATTTTTTTATCCAGGGTGAATACGAAGTGCTGAATATGCCCTCGGAAGATTTCATAGGAACCCGTGCAAACAAGAATTTTACATTTGCGGGAGTAGGCTTTAAAAGACCTATTGGCCCTAATTCATATACCACCCTGGTAGCATTGTGGGATCTAAATTATAATGCTGATTATTCCTCTTCCCCCTATTTCCAGCCCGACATACGTATTGGCTTTAATTTTGGGTTTTAATTGATGAAGCGGTTTGTGGTTATTCTTGTTGGGGTTTTCACAATTTGCCACCACCCCTCTTTCAGCCAGACTACCTCGGACAATTCTATCCAATTAAGTTCTCCATTTGATCTGTACGGTCCAAAAAACGCCGCTGTTTACAAAAATCTCAAAGAAGCACTAAAGGATAATGTAAGTGTATACAAATTGAATCTGACCAATCAGACTCCTGACCCTAAACTTTATTCCAGACTTGGCAAACTCAGTAACCTGCAAGCCTTGATGCTTGGATACAACAATCTGAGCATATTGCCGGAAGAAATTGGAGGTTTAAGCAGTTTGCTTTTTTTTTCAAGCAGAGGCAATGAATTAAAGTCACTTCCAAAAAGTATTGGGAATTTAAGCAACCTGATGCGAATGGAACTTTACGATACCCACTTTGATTCTCTGCCACAGGAAATGGGCTATTTGCGGCACCTGAAAATTTTTCATGTCCAAAGCAATAAGGCGGATACACTTACTATTCCATCTGCCTTTGGTTATATTAACTCCCTGACGGAAGTTCTGTTTTACAACTGTGTGTTGAATAAATTCCCATCCGAATTTGGCAGGCTCAATAATTTAAAATCGCTTACACTTGTTGAATGCAGGCTGAAAGAAGTACCTCCGGCTATCTCCCATTTGAATGGTCTGGAAGAATTGGTATTGGATAATAACTTATTGGAACGACTTCCATTGGAAATTTATCATTTCAAAGAGCTGCAGTACTTATCTGTTAAGAATAACAAACTGAATAAATTATCTGAGCATATCTGTTACCTGAAGAGTTTAAACACCCTTGATATTCGCGGGAATCAGATTACTGAATCGGATGTGGCTGTAATTAAGGCTTTGCTGCCTGGGTGCAAAGTGATTTGGAAATAAGTTTGTACCCAAGTACAATTTTATACTTAGACGATCCCGGCATCCTTCGTTTTACTTTCGTGACCTTAATAGTAAAACCAAGAGCTGTTTTAGGCAATTTTATAATGGTTAAAATCCTGCGCATTAAAGGCCTCTAATGGATAACATACTAACCATTATAAATTGACGATAAATAGACATGTTTCCATCTGATTCTGAGATACTGGCCGTCGTAGGGGAAAACATCAGGCTCGCCCGGTTGGGCAGAAGATTAACCGCAGAACAGGTCGCAAAAATGTCAGAGATTAGCCGATCGACATTAAGGCAGGTTGAAAAAGGGGCAGCGAACGTTTCAATGGGTAAATATTGCAAGGTGTTGGTTATACTCGGGCTGCAAAACGATTTGTTAAAAATTGGTGCTGAGGATTTTGAAGGAAGAAAATCCAAAGAATGGGGTCTGAAGATCAAAAAAAGAGCCCGTCAAGGTAAGATAACTGGACAAGCATACAGCGATCAAAATAATAAAAAGGATTGCGGGTCTTTTCTGAAATTGCAAGGCGAATTATAGAATTCTTACACCTCCCTAAATTTTGAGTGTAGCGCGGAAAACAAGAGGTCCAGCTAATATTTTAATACCCCTCCCCACAGTCCCATCTGCTGTAAAATCCATTCTTGACGGGAGCGCAGGTATTGACCCGGATGCGTGGCAATTAATATTCTCGGGTTGGGCAAAGTCGCAGCCAGTAATGCCGCCTCACTGTTTAATAGTGTTTTTGAAGATTTATTAAAAAAGTGCTGTGCGGCCATTTCTGACCCGTACACTCCATCCCCCATCTCAATAATATTCAGGTAAACTTCCATAATGCGTTGCTTACTCCAGCAGCATTCGATCAAAAAAGTGAAGTACGCCTCAAGGCCTTTGCGCAGCCAGCTTCTTCCGGACCACAAAAATAGATTTTTTGCAGTTTGCTGGCTTATGGTACTGGCTCCTCGTTTTGCTTTATGGCTTTTATTAAAATCCATTGCTTTTTCAATTGCTCCAAAATCGAAACCACGGTGTCCCAGAAAATTCTGATCTTCTGAACAGACAACGGCGAGTTGCAGGTTGTTGCTGATTTTGTCCAGTGAAACCCAGTTGTATTTAAGTATCAACTGTTTTCCACCCATTTTTTGCTCTACACAACGGGTTAGCATGAGTGGTGTGAACGGAACAGGAAGCCACCTGAAAATCAAAACACTTAATAAGCTTATTACTAAAAAAGCAATTAAAAATTTTAATAAAACATTTCGGAGTTTTCGCAAAAATAGTTTCATCAGACCATTGAATTATCTTCAAACCGCCACCAATCAAACTACTCTCTTACTGCTAACCTTATTCGGCCAATACAATCATCCCATAATCAAAAGGATTCATCTCTTTCTTAAGCAGTTCAATAAATCCAGCTCCGTATTGTAAAAAACAGGGAATAAAATTATCATGCCTCTCCTGAAGTTCACCTGCAGGAAATAACTTTTCTTTCGCCTTTTTTATCTGCAGCATCACCGTTTCATTTTTCTGTTTCTCCGCCTTAACCATTTTAGCTTCGATCGTTTTCAAACCGTCAATCGCCTTTTTTTGTTCGGCTAAAGCAGCCCCTTTTAAAGTAGTATCAACGCGTTCTGCAAGAGCCGTAATTGTTGAATAAATTTTTTGCAATTGCTCCTGTTCATCTGCCAACGACATTTTACCTGCAGCATTCTTTGATACATAGTTCCTGGTAAGCACATCCAGTTCAGAAAAGTAGTCTGCCGTGTCAAATCCTAATTTCGCCCATTGCCTGGAGGTCTTTGAATCAACAAGTACTAAAAAATTCCGGGGAATAAGTACGGGAAAATTCAGTTTATGATGTTCAAACATTGCTTTATATTCCAGCCAATACGCAATTTCACCAGGGCCACCCACATAAGCCAGATTTGGCAATATCTTTTGCTGGTAAAGTGGCCGTGTTACTACATTGGGACTGAAATATTCAGGATGGGCTTCAATTTCTTCCAAAATCCCGTCTGATAACCGAATCTCTTTCTCTTCAATCAAGGAACTCGCATTGGCGAGGATAAGACGCTTCCGCTTTCCGTTCTTAATGTAAAAGAAGTTGCATTCCCTTGGTTTCACCTGCGCCGGAAAATTCAAGCCTTTGAGTTGTTCAATCGTTGCATTAACGGCTTTATAATTTGTCTGATTTAACAGATCATCCTTAACAAATGAAGCGAATTGTTTTTTAAGTTTCGGGTTATTGGGATCCAGAATAACAAGCCCGTATGCCCCAAACAATTCATTTACGAGATATCGTGTAGCATCCGACATATTAGTATGTTCCAGATACGCCCTTTTTAATAGTGCAAGAAGTGCTTTTGCGTTTTCACTTTCGCCCAGTAGCGGGATCAGTTCTGCAAAAACACGATCCAGTGTATTCGTTGCTATACCACCAGCCGGAGCTTGTGGATTGCCTGAAGGAGCTTGTGGATTGCCTGAAGGAGCTTGTGGATTGCCTGAAGGAGCTTGTGGATTGCCTGAAGGAGCTTGTGGGTCGGCTGAAAGGTCCGGCTCCCAGACCAATTTCTTACCAAACAAATGAATGTGATTTATTTCCTCAAAATCATGATCCTCACTTGCCATCCAATAGACCGGAACAAAATTACAAGCAGGATAAAGCTTTTTCAGTTCTTCAGCCAGATTAATCGTTGTAATTATTTTATAAATAAAATAAAGGGGACCGGTAAACAGGCACAACTGATGTCCGGTACAAACGGTAAAGGTTGTTGGCTGAGCCAGCAGGTTCAGGTTTGACTTTACAACCGAAGTGGTAACAGAGTTTGCATATTGATCAGTAAGCACACTTACTAAAAGCTGACGATCAATGGTTTCAGTACCTTTATCTGAAATAGCAGCAGTAAAGGAGGATCTGTTTAAAGAATACTTAAAAAACTGAGAAAGCTTCCCGGGATCTTCTATGTAATCAACAAAAAGGGATGAGAAGGCCCGGGTTTTCCCAATGCTGATTATAGCTTTGTTCATAGCTGTACTTATTCAAGAAGCTTGCTGATAATTGAATCAACACTTATTCCTTCAGCTTCCGCCTTATAGTTCCGAACCATGCGATGACGCAATATTGCCAAGGCCACGGCTTTCACATCTTCTATATCCGGCGCATATTTACCGTGCAGGACGGCATTGCATTTTGCACCGATAGCGAGGTATTGGGATGCACGGGGGCCAGCACCCCAGGAAATATAATTTTTTACCAACTCAGGAGCCTCTGCTCCATCCGGGCGTGTTTTCCGGACCAGTTTAACGGCATATTCCAGCACATTTTCTGTTATAGGTATACGTCTGACCAGGTTCTGAAAATACATTATTTCCTCGGTAGACATCATTTTGGTAAGGGAGACCGAATGATCGGAAGTCGTATTTTTGACAATGTTGATTTCTTCCCGATAGTCCGGGTAATCCAAAAACACATTGAACATAAAACGATCCAGCTGAGCTTCCGGTAAAGGGTAGGTTCCCTCCTGTTCAATCGGGTTCTGAGTAGCCAAAACAAAAAAGGGCGCGCTCAGCTCATACCTCTTTCCTGCTGCAGTAACTGCCCGCTCCTGCATAGCTTCGAGCAAGGCTGCCTGCGTTTTTGGAGGAGTCCTGTTTATTTCGTCCGCTAATATGATATTCGCAAATAAAGGACCTTTGATGAATTTGAATTGCCTGCTTTCGTCCAGAATTTCAGTTCCAATGATATCAGAGGGCATTAGATCAGGCGTAAACTGTATCCTGTTATAACTCAGTCCCAATACATCCGAAATCGTATTGACCAATAATGTTTTTGCCAGGCCGGGAACACCAACCAATAAACAGTGCCCCCTGCTGAATATGGAAATCAATACATCTTTTACCACTTCGTCCTGTCCGACAATAACCTTTGCAATTTCCTTTTTTAACTCCCTTAATTTTAAGTTGAAAGCATCAACTGCCTCCACATCATTCTTATAATTCATGTTCTAATAAGTATTAATTACTGTTCCAATGAACATCAAAATCACAGGATTTATATTCATCATCAATGTGAATGTATGTTCCGTTAACATGTTTTTTTATCCATGTTTTAACAGCTTTCTGCTGCTTTTCATTCAAAGCAACAGCCTGAATCCGCTGATAATCATCTTTTAAGTTTGCTTTATGCGGTTCGCTTCTGCTTTTCAGGTACAAAATCCGGTAAGCCTGTTTTCCATCCTTTGTATTTGTAATGCTGGGTTCCGTAATATCGCCCACTTTCATACGGTCAATTGTAAACGATAGTGTAGGATCAAACTGTCCCAGATCCGCCTTCTCAAATTTAGAAGCACCCGTCACAGGATTCGTGATCAGTCCTCCGTTCTGTTTACTTTCCTCATCATCTGTATATTTAGCTGCGGCCTCCCGAAAAGAAACAGAATCCTTTTTAATAATCCTGTAAATGCTATCCAGAATACTGCCAGCCTTCTGCAAATCTGCCGGAGCCGATTTGGGTGTAATGAGAATGTGGCAAACATCCACTTCGTCCCCGCGTTTAGCTCTTAACAAAACAATGTGATACCCAAAAGTTGTTTCAAAAACAGTAGATACCTCATTTGGCTTAAGCTGAAAAGCAACAGCCTCAAATTCCGGAACAAAAACTCCCCGTTTCAGACTATCGTAACAGCCTCCCTTTGCAGCCGAGCCCGGATCTTCAGAATACAAGGCAGCCAATACGGAGAAGTCCTCTCCTTTGGTAATTCTGTCTTTCAGTTTCTGCAAACGTTGCTTAGCTTCATTTTTAGCCTCAGCGGTAACAGGGGGTTTTTTAATAATCTGTCCGATTTCCACCTCTTCGTTCACAAATGGCAGGCTGTCCTTCGGAATGGCATTGTAATAATTCCGAACATCAGAGGGGGTAACTGTAATTTCTTCCGTAATCTTCGCATGCATTTTCTGGGATTGAAGCAAATCCTTAATGTCATCTCTCAGTTCTGTTTTAAAATCTTCGATGGATTTGCCATAAAACTCAATAAACTTTTGTTCCGAACCAAATTGCCCGGTGAAATACCTGACACGCCGGTCTAATTCCTGATCTACCTGGCTATCAGTAACCATCACACTGTCTTTCTGTGCCTGTGTAAGCAATAACTTTTGAAACATCAGCTGTTCCAGCAATTTGCATTTGATTTTGTGAGGATCGCTCTTATCCGTTTTAGCCGGGGTTTGGAGAAACTGAGCCTCCAATTGAGACTTGGTAATAATACTGTTGCCTACGATCGCAACCACTTTGTCAATCATATTTGATTGAGCCTGAGGGGCAAATGGCAGAAAAAGAATCAGGTGCAGCGACAGGAAAAATATCGTCCCTTTCCGCTTAATACTACTTTTTTTCACATTCAAAGTCTAAACTGTTTTTTTAAAACTCCTCCGCCTGTTTGTTGCTCAGCGCTTCTTTGTAAACCTCTTCCTTCATCCGATTGATCAATTCCAGTTTTCTTTTATTTAAAATTATGTTTTTTATGTTCTCCTTTTCAAAAGACAGGGGTGAAATGCTGTTTTTTATCTGAAAGCCCTTGATATTTACGAAATAAAGACTTGTCGAGTCGCTGACTTCAATAAACCGGTTATTCTGCAGAAAAAGCTCCTTATTGTATGTTTGCTGAATCGGAATTTCCTTTAACAAATCGTCAAATAACAGCCATTGGTTGTCATCCAGGTAAAAATTCTCTGCAAACTGATGACAATAGTTCTCCAGTGCTTCCTTATCTTTTTTGACTTCCGAACGATAGAGCATTCTGATGGACTGGAGTTGTGGTGCCTTTTTATTCACCTTTACGTACAAAACCTTGATAATATTGTCCTTGAGTTCGAAATTATTTTTATTCTTATTGTAATAGTTTTCAATTTCGGATGGGTTGACAACCGTATCCAGTTTTTGATTAACCAATTCCTTCTCATAAATAAAAGTGATCAGGGAAGTCCGGTAGTCCTTCAACTGCTTCTCTACATTTTTCTGTTCCTCCTTTAGGTTTTCTTCCGCTTTATGAAGGGTCAGCATTTCATTCATCCAGCTATTGATGTATTTTTTCACGATCGAAATACTATCCTCCGGTTTTGTGCCCTTTGGAACAATAGTTGTAACGTCATCGAGGTACAGGTAACTGTCATACACTCTTGCTATTGCACCCTTACCGGCGTCCGGCCTGTTTTTACAGGCAAATTGAAAAAAGCCGATCGCTATGAAAAGCAGGAGGTACCGGGAGTACAAATGCTATTGAATTGTGGATACTACATCCTTGTTGACAGTTACAGGATATTTTTTACGAAGTGAGTCAATCCATTCCTTTTCCAGAAAATTCTGATAGTCTGCGGTAACCAGTCCTTTGGATTCACTGAAAGCTTTGGGCTCAGGCTTCAGTAATTTTTTAACCACTACAAAAACAACTTTACCATTTTCTGTTTTATTAGAAGAAGTCCCGGGGTTCCAGTTCGCATCGACAAAACTGTTTTCCTTTGGTTGAAAGGCTTTGGATTCA
>Ga0207067_10057_pt1 | contig 36365 bp, 27 predicted proteins | sample Alteio_BWMinCont_25_FD_153484 | JGI IMG/M metagenome (GOLD analysis project Ga0207067, IMG submission 153484) | Enriched cells from forest soil in Barre Woods Harvard Forest LTER site, Petersham, Massachusetts, United States -... | ecosystem: Environmental > Terrestrial > Soil > Temperate forest >...
TCCCCTAAAGTCTCCAGATACTGAGTATTGGAATTAGCTAGATAGTTGAAAGTACCTGGCCCAACCAGGCGAGAGGGGAAACCACGAAGATCGCTGTTACCGCCTGCCCAGAATTCTTTGATGTTGGGTAGCTGCGACGAGTTGCCATAGGGAACACCTATGCCAAAGAATAAGCGTGTGGCAATACTGGTTCCGGGAGAAAATCGCAGATAATAACGGAAATCAGGCTGAAACTTTAGGTACTGTGCATATGTCTGACCTAAAATAGTTTGGGGGTGAGTTTTATAATCTGCTTTTTCTGCGAGACCTAATATGTTGCCGGAAAGGTCAATTAGTCCGTCAAAATAAAAGCTGTTCATACGTGGTGGTCCTATTTGACTGTTATAGGTGAACTCATAGGTTGGTCCTATAATGATACATCAAAGAATTCTGGGCAGGCGGTAACAGCGATCTTCGTGGTGGTCCTATTTGACTGTTATAGGTGAACTCATAGGTTGGTCCTATAATGATACCATTAAAGATCAAGTTGCCGTACAGGAGATTGAGCGAATTAGCATTGCCTAACGTATCGGTTTTTACGTAAGTGAAATTGAAAGGGTAGAGCTGATGTTCTGTTCTCAGGCCCTGCTTCCAATCGTAGCCATAACTGAACTTATAAGAATTTATCCGCAGAAGATCGCTTTGCGATTCATAGTTATAACTTGCCTTTAGTAGGGTATGAGGCACATAAATACCTGTAGTTTGTATGTCTATAAATGGTACTACAAAGTGCGGGATGCTCAAATCTACTTCAGCCCCCAGATTGTAAATATCGGGTTGCTTATTGTCGCCACTGTATTGCGCCTCGAAACCACCGTTTATTTTGTAGATAAGAGCCTCTGCCCCTTTAAAAGTATTGCGATTGAGCAGGCTGATGCTGGCTTGTGAACCCGCACGGTTATCGTTTTGTGTAAGGGCCCCTATCTGGAACTGAAGCGATTTTTTGGGATATGGAGTAAGATAATAGTACACGTCCAGATCGGAATCGTTTACAGGATCATAGCGGCTTTTTACAAACTTGAATGTGCCCATAGTAACCAACCTGTTGAGCGAGGTATTTTGATCATCAAGGTTGTATTCATCTCCCTTTTCGAAGAGAATAGCCTTGGAGAATATTTCTGGTTTAAATTTTTTGGCAGGGTCAACTATGTTATATCCTTTGTATGCTATGGCATTTGCTTTGTTTGTATCCTCACCATTACTGTGCGCCTTAAAATTGGGGTAAACATAAATGTTGTTGATGTAGGATACCTGGTATGCCTGGTCGGGTACTTCTACTTTTTTTACTGCCACATACATGTTCACTTTATGATTGCCAATTGTAGTATCGACCTGCACAATAATATAGTCGGCTTTGAACCAGTAGTAGCCCAGTTGTTTCAGTGCCCTGTCTATACGGTTGCGTTCGGCTTTTATCAGGTCGAGGTTGTAAGGTGCCCCGGCCTTAAGTAGTGTTTGAGGGAAGGTACTGTCGATATCGAAAGACACTTCGGGCTCGGTGCTGTCTTTTAAAAATACGGTTTTGTTTATGGTATATTGAGGGCCGGTCGTGACATCGAAGCAGGCAGTTGTTCTTTTCTTTTTATCGGTTTTGAAATAGGGCTTTATAGAGGTATGAAAGAAGCCCTTGTTCTGCATGAGGTTTACCAGGATCACTTTATTGGTTTCGAGATTGACTGAACTTGCTAATACAGGTGGTTCACCGTTTTTGCGTAAAAATGGCTTTAAGCCTTTTTTCTTTTTTGGGACACCTGCAAATTCGTACACCCGCAATTTGAGTCGCATCCCCAATGTTTTAGAATTGGGACGTGGACGCACAGCACCAGCCAGATCTGTTTTACTGGCTTTGCGTTCCTTTTTAGGGGCCTCGTTATCCTTGATGGTTATTTTACTACCTATAAACAGAGTTTCGCCAGCAGGCAAATGCTTTGTGTTGCTGCATGATGAAATGATGATACAGGCGAGTGTAAGTATGAAGAGGGTATGTCTTTTAAAATGGGTCATTCTCCTGGGTAGTGTTATTGTTTAACGCCGTTTGACTGTTCTTTCTTCGGGTTCTTCTTTTTCCTGAATACATTCTTAAAGTGATTGTATTCGAGACTTACTATAAAGTCAAGTCCTGTTTCCGTCACATACCCTTCTATTACGCCTTCATTATAGTTTTTCCTGTAAGCACGCATTGTATATCGGCCATCGGCTGTAAGCAGATAGTCTGCTGCAAGGTTGCTGGGTATCAGGTTGCTTTGGTCGCTATTGGTTGTTTGCGGTCCTTCCAACTCAAAGTCGTTGCCTATGGTGAGCTTTAACCTATCGTTGAGCAATCGTTTAGAGGCTGCAAGGTTCAGGTCTGTACGATCTCTTAATGAGCCAGTTGTATAATCTTCAGTAGATGCGAGATCGACAGACAAGTCAACACCTTTTATAAGATGGTTTGCGAACTGGTTCAATTGCTCGCCTATAAAGCGGCTAGCGCTTTGTTTTGCAGTAAAGGCTACCCCCCCGCTCCCGGCACCGTTAGTAAATGGATCATCAGAAACGAAACGGCTCAATATGATTAGGGCAAATACCTGCTTATTTAATTCGGACGTATCGTTGCGCATCTGGGCCAACTTGCCTTGTATCAACTCTATCTGGTCGGCAGCAAGCGGGTAAACCTTATTGCTGGGTAGTATCACATCGAAAGTAAGTGAGGGCTGAATGATAGAACCTTTTATGTGCATAGCCACATTAAAAGGCAGGTTCTGTTTGTAGTAATTGAGTTGCGACTGGTCTTGTACCTGACTCTGCATAAGATCGTATGCAGGCGCATCCACCTCGTAAACCGCAGTAATATCTGTATTTGCTTTTGTTGGGTCTCCAGCAAAGGTTATAGTACTTCCTTTTTGTATGAGAAACTTACGCTTGATAAAATTGTAGTTGAGTTGGTAAACACCTTCGTCGAGCTCGTAATTACCTGTAAGGCCAAAAACACCCCCAGGAGTTACAGCTGCATTTAATGAAGCATCGCCCTTAACACTTAAAAAATCGCCCGATGCCTGGTCTATGATGACATTAAACATAGCTTGTTTGGCCACGCTTATGTTCACATTGATGTTTGACCCTGTGTTCATTACTATTTTAGTGCTGTCTTTTTTTGCCTTAGGTGTAAGTATTTTATATCGGCCAGGATTGCTTACATCTATAAACTCAACGATACCTTCGCTACTAACGATACCGGGATCGCTTTCGGGCATCACAACGGTCATGTTGGTGCCTTTGAGAATATTTATAGATCCATCTACATTAGGTGAGGATGGTGTGCCTTTTACATTAAGATTTGATGTGAACAACAGATCGCCATAAAATGTCTTATTGTCTTTTGCAGTTGAATGCAGTGCACTCCAGTTCTTTGCATTCAACTGCAGATCGAGCTGGAGGTTTTTAAGATCTTGTGTGCCAACAGTGCCGTTTACCGTGGCTTTATTGCCTGTGCTATCAAGTATCTGGAGATTGTTGAATGAGACGCCTGTGTGTGTAAAGGTGATTTTATCGGCAGGGAGTTTGAAATAAGCGTTGAGCATGCTAACCGTTGTTGCCAGATTATCAGTTCTTAATTCACCATCGATAAGTGGTGCGGAAGGGGTGCCCTGTAACTGCAGGTTGCCCCTTATAAAGCCTGAGCTATTGCGAATCTGATTTAAAGTGATGCCCTGTATGCTTGCCAAGCTGAGTGCATTGACTGCCAGGGCAAAATTAAAGCTGTTACCTCCAACAGGCTGTAAATAATAGTTTCCGTTTAAGGCTACATCGTTACCATTACCTTTAATAGAAACCTTGGTATCGAAGGCATTGCCATCGGTAGTGTTTACCTGTACAGCAAGATTGCCCAGAGTATCGCCCATTACAGACAGGTTTTGTATTTGTAAGTCGCCACTGATAAGTGGTGTGGGTTTTAGTTTGCTGATGGTAACATTGCCACCCAATAAGCCGTTGGCCAAGGTGGTATCTCGACTGATCATCTGTGTAATATTGGCCAATAGGAAATTGCTGATGTCCACCTTTATGGGCGAGTTAGGAATAGGCTGGTCGCTGTTTATTTTTATGTATTGATTGTTGTTACTGATGTTGAAATTAGAAATGTAGAAGCCTGCTTTTGAAAGATCGATCCGGTTAGGTTCTGTGACAGCCCATGTCTGGTAATTAAGTTTAAGGCCCGGCTGTAGTTGAATGATCTGTGAATCGCCTACGTTCTGTAACGAGGCTACAAGTGCAAACCTTTCTTTCTTAACAGAATCTGCCAGGCTAATGTTGGTAGTGATGGTGTTCTGGTCTAAGTTGCCATGTATGTTGGCATACCAAAGCGCTATCTGACTAGTGGCAATCTTATCGACAGTGACCTTGTAGGTAAATGCAGAATCTGTACCACTTACTTTAATTACACCATTCTCTATAGCATTTGTGCCATATAGTACTTCGGGCATTGTGGCATTTAAAGTAAGTGTGCGGGGGGTGAGGCTACCATCGATATGTATGGTGTCGAGTGATGTAAGACCAGGCAATATACTGTGCAACAAAGGGCGGTCTTCAACATGTGCTGTAAATGCCAGGTTATAGTCTGAAGGGATATTGGTTTTGCTGGTGTCAACTGTTTTTTGGGGTTGGGCTGCAATGGCCTGCTTAGTACTGTCGCTGAGTGGTATGTTGTAGTGCCTGTTTATATGGTCTTGTATAATGGCACCTAATTTAGTAAGTGGTGTTTTGCCTGTTATTACAACCTGCACTACATCGAGGTTGGCAATTATGTATTGTCCTGTGTCTGCACTAGGGCGGGAGAGTATATACAGGCTATCCATAAGATATCGTTGCCCATTAGCAACGATCAATGGTTTTTTCCAGATGATCTCTCCTCTTGGGTAATCAGGATTTAGTTCAGGGAAATCGGCATGTATATCACCGTGTATCTTTAACTCACTGCTGTATAATTTTAATGCCTGAAAGTCTATGCTATCTACCTGCATGTTTGCTTTTACAGCAGCATATTTACCGGTCATGTCTGCATGTGCAGTCATGTTCATCCGGAGGTTATCATCGGCGGAAGTCAGTTTAAGATCCCCAGCCTTTGCTGCTACATTGCCATTAAACGTGATGCTATGATAATCGTAGTCCTTAACATGGGCAGATTGTATGCCACCACTTAAGACTGCGCTCATAGTTTTTATATCAAAACCACGTCCTTTTACGGTAACGTATGACGTGATAGTACTCATGAGGCTGTCCTTTTTAATAATGCGGCCTACGTTTAACACCATGGTCTTTACAAAGAGATCGTACTGTTCCCTGCCCTTACCTGGGCTCATGTGCAAGTAGCCGCGTACATAGGCTGAGCCATCGCTACTTACCAATAACAGATCGGGGTTATAATCTTTTTCTGTGCCAGATAGTTTACCGGTGATGCCGAACTTGTCGGGTATGCGTACAGAGGACAGGTAAGCAGATGGAACAATTGCTTCAACGTCGTTTTTTGACGATTGAAACTTGGCGATGTTGAGATTGTAGCTGATAGCATTTGCATTGGGTAAGCCCGTTAATCTCCCGTTCAGTGCAACCTCAGTATTGTCCAGCCCAGCTAAATTAAAGCGTGCTATAGCCAGGTTGCTGAGGTAGCCAGAAATGCCGGCATCCAATTGTATATGCCCGTTTTTGTATTTTTTAAATAAAGGCTGTTTTATAAGACTGGGCATGAATACAAGAGCATCCTTTAGCCCGATAACACTCTTGCGGATATTTACATTAAGCTGCATGAGGCCCATATTCTTTTTCAACGCATCGAGTGATGGGTATTTGACTTGTATGGAATCCTGTATGACAGTATTGGAGGTAAGCAAGTACAAATTACTGAGTGTAGCCCCTTGCGGTTGGTAAAGAAACCGCGTGCGTAGCTCTTTTACATCCAAGCCACTCTGTTCTTTAACGGCGAGGTGTTTTATATTACCGGCGATCGTGTCGGAGGTGTATTTTATATCCTGCGCATTTATGGTCAGTCCCTGTATGTTGAGGTGGGAATAGTCTATGCCGGCAGGCATACGCATCTCGTTAGCATTGTCCATAACAAAGTTTACACCTGCTATGTTCATGTTCTTTACTGCTACATTCCACCCCATAGTGGTATCCATTTTGATAATGGTATCTACAGGGGCAGGTACCTTGCTTTTTTTACCGAATGCTAATTTGATGTTAGAGGTGTCTATAGAAAATTGTGCAAGGTTGACAACTTGTGTAACCAGATCGAATTTGTCCAGCTTTATTTGTAGTGCTGCGAGATCAAGACTAAATAAGAGCTTGTTGAGATTATCGTTATACTTGAACCCTATTTGCTTAAGGTTGATGTTATCGGCAATTAGGGTGAACTGTGTTTGTGTAGTATTTTTTGGTTTTACGGGCAGGTAAGAAGTGTCTGAATAAAAAAGTGTTTGCAAGCCTGCCACAGTGAGTTCCTTTACATGAAATTTCATGTGTTTCATGTCAATGTCTTTTACCTTCAGTTCCAGATGCTGAAGATCTATACCCAGAGTAGTACCCCCAGTAGCATCATCAATCCGCGCATGTATATCATCCAACTGTATTCGATTTACGTTGATGGACATACCTGATGATGAGGTATCTGTTTTTTTCGAAGTGGCCTTTGTTTGGGAAGGTGTGCCGACAAAGGCATTGATGATGTAGGTGAAGTTGAAATTGGTATCGGGGGTATTACGATATATGTGGCTATGCACATCCTGCAGTACCAACTGGTTTACATCGATCTCCTTATGAATGAGCTTAAGCATGTCGAGGTCGATTTTAAGCTTCCCGACGCTGAGTAGCGTATCATTCTTTTGATCCCTAAGCAAGACGTTTTCAAGTACTATGTATTTAGGCAGCCCATATCCCAGCTTGCCTATCAGCACCTGGGTTTTCAGTTTGTTTTGCAGATACGCCTGGGCTTTTGAGCGAACAAAGTTTTGGCCTGATGGCGTATTGAGCCATATAATTACGCCAATTATCAAAATGATAATTATGCCTATTATATAAAGGAAGACCTTTAAAACTTTGCGCATATTTTAAAACCAGTATAAAAATTGTACCTGAATTTATATACAACGGATTATAGTGCAGATGGTTGGCTTTAATGAAAACAGGCAATGTTGAAGGCCTGAACGGTCATAACATTGCCTGTAATGCTGCTGCACCTACGCAGCCCAATAGTAATATTTAATAAATGCTGTAGTATTCCATGAGTCGGTTATATAGCTCAGTCCGGTTGCCTGATAAGTTTTTTGACAGGGCTAGAATATCAAGATATAGTTTCTGTTCCTTAGCATAGGCAGCTGCATTTGCAGCCTGAGGTTGAGGGCCTAAATTACTTTTTGAATTAATGAGGTGGTCTGTCATCTTTTTATTAAGTTCAACAAAAACAGTTTTTGCTTTTGCTTCATTTTGGCGCCCCAGGTAAGTATCCATTTCATTTATGTGAGATGAGAAAAGCGCCTTCTCGCTCACGGCCTGCGTTACAGTTGTTGCTTCTTGTGCAAAAGATGCCTGGAAAGACATTGTAGCAATGCAGCAGCAAAATAATATACGCTTCATGATGTTTTAATTTTTTTAAAGATAAGGAATTATATCATAACTGTAAAGCGTTCCACCTACTAAGCGTCTACCGATGCTTCCTCTCCATACAGCTGTGTTTTATACAGCAACGATGGCGAAGCGATCAACGAACCCAGGTTAAGGGACGGCCATTTCTTATCCACTGCTTTTATCGTTTTATCGTCTGCTACTATAATGTTTGGCCATGGACGGTCGAAATCGTCCAGTTCCTTAGTTTTTCGTGTACCATCCAGTCCGAGTATGTTCCTTTCTTTACCACCGTAAAAATGGTCGCGTTTAGGATCGAGATTATTACAGAAACGCCACAATGCGACTGCTATGTTATCTACACTTACATTGGCTTCTACATACAAGATCATTTTTATTCCGGCTAAGGCTGGTGAACTGCAGATTTTTTTATGCAACTCATTTACATGGTCCTTACGATCTTTTTTAACTGATATGAATAAAATAGGAATCTGTGATTCCCGAGCCAGTGTATCGTTTATGCCCTTTATTTCGGGGTTTTCGTCCATCAGTTCCTTTACAGAAAACTGAGGGGAAAGTGTAAATGGCTTTTGCGCCCTTGAAATTTCTTCTTCCTGCTTTGATGTGCCATCGATGCACATTTTACCACCAAATCCAAGTTTTGAGCAACTGTGATCGAGTACATCCATTGGTCCCTGACTAAAATAGATGTCGGAGGCAGGATCTATATTATTACATACATAACGAGCCAGCGCCTTATAGTCATCGATCCTTACATCGCCATCGGCCAATACCAATATTTTATTGAACATCATCTGGCCAGCACCCCACATGGCATTCATCACCTTAGGGCCCTGACCTGCATACTCTTTATGTATAGTTGCTATTACAAGATTATGAAACACACCCTCGATAGGCATATGCATGTCCTTTATCTCGGGCACCATGGTCATTTTTATAGGTGCCAGAAAAATACGTTCTGTGGCCTTACCTAACCATGCATCTTCCTGCGGAGGGATACCCACTATGGTACTTGGATAAACTGCATCCTTACGGTGGGTGATTGCAGTAACATGAAATTTAGGATACCAATCGGGTAAAGAATAATAACCGGTATGATCCCCAAACGGACCCTCCCAAAGCATTTCCTCGTCAGGATCCACATATCCTTCTATTACAAAATCTGCATCTGCGGGAACCTCTACGTCGGGTTGAGTGAGGCATCTTACCAGCTCTACCCGTTTTTTGCGCAGGAAGCCGGCCAGCATGTACTCATCTACATTCTCGGGCAACGGCGCTGTGGCAGAGTAGGTATATACCGGGTCGCCTCCCAGAGACACGGCAACAGGCATACGCCTGTTGAGTTTCTTATATTCATTAAAATGCTTGGCTGAAACTTTATGTTTATGCCAGTGCATGGCAGTCATATCCGGGCCAAATACCTGCATGCGGTACATGCCTATATTGCGGTTGCCGGTAACAGGATCTTTGGTGTGTACAGATGGAAGCGTAATAAACTTACCGCCATCTTTGGGCCAGCACAACATTACGGGCAGCTGGGTAAGATCTGGTTTTTCCATTACCACCTCCTGACATGCGCCACGGCCTTTTATGACCCTGGGCATATAAGATGCAAAACGACCTAATTGCGGCAGCATTGCTATCTTTTCCATGATATTGTTCTTGGGCTCAGATAGCCGCTTGAACAGTTTTTCGATGTCTGCAGCCACGTCGTCCAGCTGATCTACGCCAATGGCCAGCGCCATGCGTCGTTCGCTACCGAAAGCATTTATCAGCAAGGGGAAATCAGTGCCAGTGTTTTCGAATAGTAGCGCTTTGTTACGGTCTGGTGTTTTTGATATTCTGTCCGTAATTTCTGCAATCTCCAGAATGGGATCAACGAAGGTTTTGATACGTACCAATTCTCCCTCATGCTCCAAAGTCTCGATAAACGCGTTTAGCGATTTGTAAGCCATATACTATATACTTATATATACTGCAAAGTAATACCTATACACAAAGTTAATGTACAAGATCTCTGTAGCATGTAATTTGGTTAGATTCCAGATAAAAAACAACATTTTTAATACAAATAGTGGTTTAGCAAACACCTAATTTTGCTATATGACTTATTTGTCTGGTAGAAATATGTATCGCTCCTTACTTATTATATCATTAGTAATATTATTGATCTTTAGTTTTGTGACAATAGCATATCTGTGCCATTGGACGGGTGGTACAAAAAAAATGGCTAACCAGGGTACCATAGATGACCGTACCAGCCGGAATAACGACCCATGGAATAAGCATGCGGTGGATACTGCTGCCACTATACTGCAAACCGGAGACCTGGTACTACGCGATGGTATTGATGTAACCAGCGACCTGCTGCGGCAAATGAACCAAACAGACAAAACCTATTCGCACTGTGGGTTGGTGGTGGTGGAAAATGGTTATCCCTTTGTTTACCACAGCATTGGTGGAGAGGATAACCCCGATGCCCGGATGCGACGAGACTCAGCAAGTTTTTTCTTTTCGCCCTATAATAATTTCCGTTTTGGCATTGCACGGTATGCAATAAGTGATGCGGTGAAAGAAAGGGTAAAAAAAATAATATGGACCAGTTACAAGCAGCACATAAGGTTTGATATGGATTTTGACCTTAAAACTGATGATAAGCTCTATTGTGCGGAATTTGTATATAAAACCATGAACAAAGCTACTGGCGATAACCAGTTTATATTACCCACAAAGGTGATGGGCTATACATTTGTAGGCACTGACAACCTGTTTGTGAACCCACATACAAGGATGATTTGGCAAGTAAAATTTAAATAATACCTTTGCCGCATAAAAATCTTAAACATTACCTAAAGATGAGAAAAATCGTTTGCTCCATAGCCGCTGCAATATTGATGGCTTTTACCTTGCAGAGCTGCAGTACTAACTCTCCTAAAGCAGCCGCGGATAAATTCCTGACCAGTTTTTACCATATGGACTTTGATGAGGCCAAGAAAGTATCTACAGACGATACCAAGAAAATGCTGGACATGCTGCAACAGCTTACGCCAATGATGCCAGACTCATCTAAGCAACAGCTGAAGAAAATAAAAGTGGATCTTAAGACTGTAACACAAAGCGGCGATACAGCTTCTGTTATCTATGTAACATCTGACAATCCTAAAGACCAGACTTTGCATATGATAAAGAAAGATGGCAAATGGCTGGCACAGTGGAGCAAGCAAGATAGCATGGGTGGCGGCGATCAGGGACAACCGGCAGACCAGCCAGCAATGGGTGGAGACTCAACAGCTATGCCGCCTGCAAATCCAACCGGCACACCTGCTGATACCGGCGCACCGAAACAATAACTTACAATTAAATATAATTATACAGAAGGCTGCCACATGGCAGCCTTTCTTTTTTGCTACGGTTCATTACCTTTAATGCTGTATGCTGAATTACATTTGGGCGGCGTTTTTTTTAATAGGTTTTGTAGTGGCTATGATACAGGTCATCTGCTTTGGGCAGACACACCTACTTGCCGACATGATGAACAACCTGTTTGACAGTGCTAAGAATGGTTTTGAAATAAGCCTGGGACTTACGGCAATGATGAGCCTGTGGCTGGGTATTATGAACGTTGGGGAGAAGGCAGGTGTGATCAGGGTGTTTTCAAAAGCTGTAGCGCCTTTCTTCCGTACACTGTTTAAGAGCATACCAAAGGACAACCCTGCTTATGGAAGCATTATGATGAATTTTTCGGCCAACATGCTGGGGCTTGATAATGCATCGACACCGTTGGGGCTAAAAGCCATGAATGAGCTGCAGGAGCTGAACCCGAATAAGGAAACCGCAAGTAATGACCAGATCATGTTCTTGGTACTGAATACGGCTGGCATTACCCTGATCCCAACATCGGTAATAGCCATGCGACAGACCATAGCATTGGAGCAGCACGTAGTGGGGTTCAATGCAGCCGATATATTTTTACCTACACTTATTGCCACTTTTATTGCCTTTATATCGGGGATGATCATTGTTGCTATTTATCAGCGTATAAATTTGTTCAGGTTGCCTGTGCTGCTGTTTGTAGGTGGTTTTACAGCATTCATATTTTTATTGTTCCGCTTGCTTTCAGGTATGCCTGCAGAGCAGGTGAATAGTGCTATGGGAGCTATTGGGAGCGGTGTGATACTCACTATTATTATGCTATTCATTGGAGCGGGTATTTACCAGAAGCAAAAAGTATATGACCACTTTATAGATGGAGCTAAGGAGGGTTTTAATGTTGCGGTGCGTATAATACCTTACCTGATAGCTATGCTGGCCGGTATCAGTATATTCCGTACATCGGGCTGTATGGACTTTGTAGTGAATGGTATAGGCAAGGCGGCAGGTGCAGTTGGCCTACCAACGGATTTTGTACCGGCGCTACCCGTGGCAATTATGAAGCCGCTTAGCGGCAGCGGCGCCAGGGGAATGATGGTAGATGTAATGCGCACCTATGGTGTGAATTCATTTCAGGGTAAGCTAGCGGCCATCATACAAGGGTCAACTGAAACGACATTTTATGTGTTGGCAGTATATTTTGGCAGTGTACAGATCAAGAATACCCGTCATGCGGTGGTGTGTGGGTTGTTAGCAGATATGATAGGCCTTGTAGGCGCTATTGTAGTGGGGTATATCTTTTTTCATCCGGGGCATTAGCCGTCTGTAGCCTGGTTGCTTTGCGGAAAAATATTTTGTGCAGCCATTTCATAAAGCCGCTTTGCGTTTTTTGCACAGGAGCGGTATCATAAACATCTTTGCAACAGGATTTCATGAGTATAAAGTTACGAAGAGTAGTTAAGAATTAAGGGCAGGGAAGAGACAGCTTGCATAAATTTGTGATTACTATAGTACAAACAGGATGAAATAAATACGTCTTAAAAGGGTTACTTCTTTTGCTTTGAGCAGGAAGCAAACGACCTGCGGAATCTTTTTCTTATTACATTTGCACAAAATTTCACATCAATGTCTTTACTGGTAGTAGGTACCATGGCGTTTGACGCCCTTGAAACACCCTTTGGAAAAGTGGACCGCATTATTGGCGGTTCTGGAACATACCTGGCGTGGGCTGCATCAAATTTTACGCGAGATATAAATATGGTGTCTATTGTAGGTGGCGATTTTCCTAAAGAAGAAGTGGAAGCACTGGAAGCACGCGGCGTTAATTTTGACGGACTTGAAGTGATACCTGACGGAAAAAGTTTTTTCTGGAGTGGCCGTTACCACATGGACATGAACACCCGTGATACCCTGGTTACAGATCTAAATGTACTGGCACAATTTGACCCCAAGCTGCCGGAAAGTTATAGGAATAGTGAATTCCTGATGCTTGGTAACCTGGCGCCTTCGGTACAGATCAGTGTAATTAACCAGATGGCCAAACGCCCTAAGCTTATAGTAATGGACACTATGAACTTCTGGATGTCTGTAGCTCTGGATGACCTGAAGCAATTACTAACCATGGTGGATGTGCTGATGGTTAATGACAGCGAGGCGCGTGAACTAAGCGGTGAATACAGCATAGTGAAGGCTGCGGTTAAAATACAGGAAATGGGGCCTAAGTATGTGATCATAAAAAAAGGTGAACATGGCGCATTGTTGTTTCATGGCAAGAGTGTTTTTTATGCACCGGCTTTGCCACTGGAAGATGTGTTTGACCCTACAGGCGCAGGCGATACGTTTGCGGGCGGTTTTATAGGTCATATAGCCCGTACCCGCGATATTTCTTTCAACAACATGAAGACTGCAATAATAGTAGGTTCTACAATGGCATCTTATTGCGTGGAAAAATTTGGCCCTACCCGCCTGCAGGAAGTGAACCAGGAAGATGTACAGGCACGTATGGATGAGTTTGTAGAGTTGGTGAACTTTGATATTGGGTTAGTACATGCATAAAGAGTATTTAATGAATAGATTAATGGCCTGGCATTTGCCGGGCCATTTTTGTTTTTATGTTCGCTATTTAAAGCATCTTGTCGCGATATATTGATAAGTTATATTAAATTTATGATTAGTTAATATGCCTATGAAACAATTCCGGAACATCCTGTATCTTCTGTCAATTACATTGTTAGCTGCCTGTGAGCCCCGCCTGTACTTCCCTGACAGAGTGAATGCGCCTGGGTTCAAAGAAGCTAAGGAATTTAAAGCCACCATATCAGGCAAGCCACAGAGTGGTGATACTGTTTCTGGTAAAACGCCAGGGGCAGCCCTTTCACCTGCCATCGACCTAGCCTATTCTGTAACTGACCACTTTGCTGTCATTGCATCGTATCGCGATGAGCTGAACAATTATATTTATGAGCAGAAGATAACCGGCAACCAGGGCCTGGGGCATCACAATACCTTTGGTGGCCAGTTTAACGGTAACTATCTGGAAGGTGGTGCTGGCTACTTTACTCCTTATGACAACCATGGCCGGTTAGAGGTCTTTGCGGGTTATGGCGCCGGCAGCATGGCGCGTACTTCACTGTTTACTCCGCAGTTCGATTATTCGGCAAACTACCATCGTTTCTTCCTGCAGCCTGCCCTTGGCTATTACAACGATATTTTTAGCCTTATGGGTGGCTTCAAATTTATCTTTCAGAAGTACGGTAGCTTCCAATCTGGCAATAGCGACCTGAAGTATTTGATTACAACACCCGATGGATACGTTTCTGGAACAGATGTTACATCCCAGTTATTCGTTTTTGTGCAGCCCTTCGTCAATATGGACATTGGCTATAAATATGTTCGTTTCGATATCCAGATGGGCTACAGTGCAGAAACTGTTGGTGGCTACATCAGCGGGTCTTTCCCGGTTTATATTACGCTGGGCGCCACGTTTAACTACGCCCCGCGCTTTTTTAAGAAAAGACCTGAGCGGGTTATTTACAATAAAGAAAATTGATTTCAACACGTTATTCAGATATTGTTTTCCTTTTATGTAAAATGTAAGGATTTACTTGACATAGCGGTCAAATTACCTTAACTTTGTTAGATTAAATTATTGACAAATTTGGCTAGTTTCTGCCATATATTTATTTGTCATGCATTATTGTTTGCATTAAAACAATTCCACAAATAAAATTTATTACGGGTATATAGCAATATGGATACAGAAAACGAAGTTCTGCAGGTGCCGATGGGTTATGATGCTGATAGTATACAGGTACTTGAAGGTCTTGAAGCGGTACGCAAGCGTCCTGCCATGTACATTGGCGATATAGGAGTAAAGGGATTACACCACCTGGTATATGAAGTTGTAGATAACAGTATAGATGAAGCGCTGGCTGGATACTGTAAGAACATAACCGTTAACATACATACAGACAACTCTATAAGTGTACAGGATGATGGCCGTGGTATCCCCACGGGTATTAATGCTAAAGAAGGTCGTTCTGCTCTTGAAGTAGTTATGACCGTGCTGCATGCAGGTGGTAAATTTGACAAGGATAGCTATAAAGTAAGTGGTGGCCTGCATGGTGTAGGTGTAAGTTGCGTAAACGCACTGAGCATACATATGCATGTAACAGTATGGCGCGAAGGGCACATTTACGAACAGGAATACTCTGAGGGAAAGCCGTTGTACCCTGTGCGTATGATCGGCGATTCAGACAAGACAGGTACATTAGTACACTTTCATCCGGACGGTACTATTTTTAAGGATCTTGTTTATAACAGAGAAATATTGGCTGGCCGTATCCGCGAACTGTCTTACCTGAACAAGGGCATACGTATAACGCTTAACGATGTACGCGAGGCAGATGAAGAAGGTCGTATAGCTACTGAAACTTTTTATAGCGAAGGTGGTATAGTTGAGTTTATACAGTTGCTGGACAAGAATGCTAAACGTGATGCCATACTTGCTGCGCCTATTTTTGTAGAAGCCCATGATAAGGAAAGCAATGTAGCTGTTGATGTGGCCTTGTCTTATAACAGCTCTTACAGCGAAAATATTTTTTCGTACGTAAATAATATTAATACCATAGAAGGTGGAACGCACGTTGCGGGTTTCAGGCGCGCAATAACCCGTGTGTTCAAATCGTATGGCGATAAGAACAAATTGTTTGAAAGGGCTAAGGTGGATATTACAGGGGATGACTTCCGGGAGGGGTTGAGCGCAATTATATCTGTAAAAGTACCTGAGCCACAGTTTGAAGGGCAGACCAAGACCAAGCTGGGTAATAATGATGTAATGGGTGTTGTGGATGTATGCGTAAGCCGCGTACTGGAAGCACACCTGGAAGAAAATCCGAAAGAAGCCAAGATGATCATTGATAAAGTGATCATTGCAGCACAAGCCCGTGCAGCGGCCCGTAAAGCCCGCGAAATGGTGCAGCGTAAAGGTATCTTGTCTGGTGGTGGTATGCCTGGTAAACTTGCCGATTGCAGTGAACGCGACCCTGAAAAATGTGAGTTGTACCTAGTGGAAGGAGATTCGGCCGGTGGTACAGCCAAGCAGGGCAGAGACCGATCTTACCAAGCCATATTGCCTTTGCGAGGTAAGATACTGAACGTAGAAAAAGCACAGGAATATAAGATATACGAGAACGAGGAAATCAAGAACATGTTTACTGCCCTGGGTGTAAGCGTGGGTACCCCCGATGATCCTAAGGCGCTGAACACAACAAAACTTCGTTACCACAAGGTCATCATCATGACGGATGCCGATGTGGATGGATCGCACATTGCTACGCTGATACTTACTTTCTTTTACCGCTACATGAAAGAGCTGGTGATGGAAGGTTATGTGTACCTGGCGCAACCACCATTGTACCTGGTTAAGAAAGGTAAAGAACAAGGCTATGCATGGGATGAAGTGGACCGTAAAGCGCTTGTTGAGAAATTTGCGAACGGTAAAGAAGACAGTGTGGCCATACAGCGCTACAAGGGGCTTGGAGAAATGAACGCCGAACAACTTTGGGAAACTACGATGAACCCTGCAACCCGCTCATTGAAAAGAGTGGATATAGATAGTACTGTAGATGCCGACCAGGTATTCTCAATGCTGATGGGTGAGGATGTGCCACCAAGGCGCGACTTTATAGAAAAACATGCCAAGTACGCTAAGATAGACGTGTAATGGCGAAACAAATACTAATGAGCGGCTGTGCAAACAGCCGCTTTTTTTGTGAAAAAGACTAAAAATAAAAAAGAGAAAATTGGTCATTGCTTTTTTTATAAAAACCTTATCTTTGCCATCCGATCCGAAAAAATGGAGGTTGTAGCTCAGTTGGTTAGAGCATCAGATTGTGGTTCTGAGGGTCGAGGGTTCGAGACCCTTCATCCTCCCCATTTTTTAAAAAGTGCCTTATAAAGGCACTTTTTTTTATTATGGAAGGTTATCTTTTCTTACCTTCATTTTACGGTATTAGTATCTTTGCAGATCGATATTTTGCCATTGAATTTGTAATCCCTTTAAAATTTATATAAAATGAGTTTAGAAGTAACAGGAAAATTGCTCGTTAAGTACGACACACAGCAGGTGAGCGAACGTTTTAAGAAACGTGAATTTGTAATGGAGCTTGCAGAAGAAATAAACGGCAATGTTTACACCAACTACGCTAAAATGCAACTGGTACAAAACAAATGCGAAATACTGGACCGCTATAAAGAGGGCGATCCTATAAAAGTAAGCTTCAACATAAAAGGTAACAGGTGGGAAAAAGACGGGAAGGTAAACTATATAACCAACCTCGATGCCTGGAAGATAGAAAGCGGAGCTGCAGGCGCTACAATGACAAGTGGCAACGCCCAGCCGGCTTATAATAATAATGGTGGCGGCAATACAAGCGCACCTGCCGGTACCGGTTATTATAACCCAGCCCCAGAAGGCACAGATGACCTGCCATTTTAAGTTTTATACAGACCAAACAACGAAACATCGCAAGGTGTTATACCAGAAATCCGCTGCACCTCCAAATCATCCTGAAGTGCAGTGGATTTTTGTTTTAAAGACAATCATATTCCTATGCTAAAGACTATATCCACCGCTTCGTTTTCTATTTTTAAAAGACCGGCAATTCTGCTGGGTGTATTTGCAATTTTGCTGGGCATGGGCGCTTGCACCACCACACCAGATCATGCACGATATATACCCAAGGATGCACTGATGGTGACGGGACTGAACACAAAGGCGCTGACCAAAAAGGTAGCCTGGAATGTGATTACCGGAAGTAAGCTTTTTAAGCAAATGCAGGACCAGATGCCTGATAAAAATAGTTTTGACCTGGACAAGTCGGGTATAGATGTGATCAATACATTTTATGTTTACATAAGAGGTAATGGCAGCCTTAACGGGAATATGGTTACAGCACTTGTACCCCTTTCGGATGCAGGGAAGTGGGAGCTGTATGTGAAAAAGGTTTTCCCGGCAGCAGTTGTGAAACCGCAAGGCGCGCGCAAGCTGGCCAAGCTTTCGGCCAGTATATATGCAGGCTGGAATGACAATCTGCTTATTGTAATGAATGTGCTGCCTGGACAACAAGACCTGCAAAGCGGAGGCTATATAGGATACGCAGACAGCACGAATGTTTATCCTGTTGCGTCCATTAACAGCGTGAGTGATTCTGTAGTAGCGATAGAAATGGAGAATGCGTTTAGTGTAACTAAGGAGAACGCACTAACGGGTAACCCACGTTTTGCAAAGTTGTTACATGATGATCATGATATGAGTTTCTGGATGAACTATGATCAGCTAATGACCCAATATATGAGTCAGGGTATGGCTAAAATGATGGGGGGAATTACATTATCAAATGTATTGTGGAAGGATGCTGCATTTGCAGGCGGGCTAGATTTTGAAAAAGGAAAGATAACCGGCGATATGCGCTACTATGTGAGCGATGATATGAAGGAAGCTGCCAAAGAGCTGGGCGGTACTGATGCCGACAAGGATATGCTGGATAAGCTGCCCAAACAAGATCTTGACATGGCTATGTGCCTGCACCTGTCGCCCAAGGGGTTGAAAGCTATACTGGACAAGACCGGACTGCTGGGGTTAGCTAACCTTGCATTATCTACGCAAGGGATGAATGCTGATTATATTATGGATGCCTTTGCGGGAGATATGGCTATTACACTAAGTGGCCTGGATATGAAAAAAGGAATGCATGAAGAAGGTGATGCACCCGGAATGAACTCGTTTAACGGCTATGTGCCAGCCTTTAATGCGATTTATGTGTTGAAGATCAACAAAAAAGAGAATTTTGATAAGCTGCTGCTGTTGGGTGTGAATAGCAATATGCTACGGCTGAACAGTAATACATATGCTATACCCATAAGTGCGACAGACTCTGTAATTATAATGACCAGCGACAAGTACGCAGTAGTAACCAATAAAAGCATAAATGGCGTGCGATATATACAGGGCAATAACAAAGACCAGAAGAACGGTGCAGTAACAAAAGTGTATGGCCACCCATTTGGGATGTATATGGACATACAACAAATGCTAAAATGGTTGAACCCGGATATGGCGGGCGATGCCGCAGATAACAAGAAAATTGCCGCGGCAAAGAACCTGCTGGATAATATGCTGGTAACCGGCGGAGCCTTTAGTAACGATGCATTTGACTACCACATGGACCTGAACTTTATGAACAAAGATGAAAACAGTCTGCTTACATTGCTTGATTTTGGCATGAAGATGCGCCAGACAGACAGTTTGCAGGCAGTAAAATAAAGAAGTACGAGATGTATGTTTAAACCTTATCTTTATAATGTTTATAATGTTGCATTATTTTGTGCAATGCAGTATATATGGCCTTAAAAAGGCTGTGAATTATGGGAAAGGCTTTGAATTGTTAACTTTTTTTGCAAACTTGTTGAAAATTTATTTTTAAAATGCTGAAATCTTATCTGTCTTATATTGGTTTGGCTGCTGTATTGTTTTCAGCAACACTGCAAAGCTGTAAAAAATCGGACGGCATTAATAATAACCAGGTAATTGAAACTCCGTATAGCCTTATTTATGGCGACAGTTCGGGCGCTGTTTATAATACTAATGACGGGGTAAACGTAAAGCCATTGCTGCGCACACCAGATGGTTTTGCTGCCCGTGCAATTTGTGCATCGGGTAACAATATACTCATGGCTAAGATCCACTTATTTGTAAGTACTGATAATGGCGCTAATTTTAATGCTACATATGATACGCTCAATGAACGAGGGATAATAGCTTCGTGCATATATAGTTCGGCAGACCAGAACCGAGTTTATATAGCATCACGCATGGGGAGAATGGGCGTATTTTATAGCGATACCAACGGCAAGCAGAATACCTGGGTTGAGGACAGTTATGATGTGAACATTACCGGAACGGTTTCAATCACCTCTTTTACCGAATTGCAGAACAATACAATGATAGGTTATGATGCCATCAATAACCGTTTGTTTGAAAAACAAAATAAAGCTGATAATTGGCATGAAGTAACAGTAAACACGGCTTTGCCTACAGGTGGAACATTTTCGCTGAGCCATGTTGCCAATACAATAGTTGCTGTGGACTACACAGGTAACAATGGTGCTTATTATACCACTCTTGGTGGTGGTGGCGTTTCGTGGAGCGGATATATAGGATTGCCACATACCAGGCTGCTTTCGGTAGCGGCACCCTTTGACCAGACATTGCTTATAGGCACAGCTTCAGGAGGTGTTTATCGGTTAAACAGTGGAGGCGTTTTTACTCCAGCCAACAACGGACTGGCTACGGCTACCTCTGTAAATGGTATAACTGCTAAGGAAAATATTTATGTAGATGTTACTGCGCCGCAGCAATATGTGTACCTGGCAACCAACAACGGTCTTTATGTAAGCAAAGACCTGGGGCAGAACTGGGCACTTTCTCAACCAGGCAATATAGTTGCTATATACTAACTAGAACTTAATCCTGATCCTGGCTTTGTTCAGGGTCTAATAGATCTTTCAGGTCGCGCCGCTGTAACTTAGTGGGGCGGCCTGTTTTGCTATGGCGCTTACCTGTAAAAAAGCTGGTGCCCAAATGGTTGACTACTTTGTCTTCCTCTGTAGTAAGGTCTATATAATTCTTAATTGCTTCTTCAAAAGTTACCCTGTTTTGCAGCAGGCCAGTTACTTCAATATTCCAGCGACGTGCAGGCGTTTTTATGTCGTAGCGTTCGCCAATGGCCACTGCTTTGGCTGGCTTTACGTTAGTGCCATTCCATTTTACTTTTCCTTCATCGCAGGCGGCGGTGGCCAATGTGCGTGTTTTGAAGATACGTATTGCCCATAAGTATTTATCTATCCTCAACTTCTCACTCATAATCTAAATTAAGATTTTCGGGGGAATAAAATATATTACCCTGTTCAAGGATAGGCGTGTGCAATTTGATATATAAGAGGGGTCGTGTAGCAAGGATCACTGCTGAGTAATGGAAAATATGATTTGTATTTGTTTAAGCCTTAAAATTTCAAGTGAAGTATTTACAAGTTTGTTAAACAATAGGATGGTGCTTAGCTAATAACGGATTATAGCTTTACATTTGCCAGAGTGTCATGTTCCGACTCATTGGGGCATGTAAATCAACTATTTTATCATTTATAGAAATCTAACTCAGTGAAGAGCATCAGGCAGATACTTGTTTCAGGCGTGTTTACGATGGCCGTATTTTCATGTGTATTGTACAGCAGTTGCAAAAATAAGTGTGGGAGTGTGGTATGCCAGAACGGTGGTACCTGCACCAGTAATGTGTGTGTATGTGCTACAGGTTATTATGGCAACACCTGTAGTGGCTCTGAAACCAGCGAATATATAGGTACTTACAATTGCAGTAATGAGAAGTGTTATCCGGCATTAGTAGGCAATTCAGGCTGGCAGAGTTCGATTGTAGTATCAGTAAATAACAGCGGTTATACAGTGACCATAAATAATTTTGCGGGATCGAATGTACCTTATGATGCGGTAGTTGATAGTCTGGGTGACTTACAGATAGTTCCTGCTACAGGTAGCTATGGCGTATCAGCCAGAGGTAAATATACTGTTGATTCCACAGGGCATGGAGTAATTGAAATGAATTATACAGAATCGACATCGTCGGGTACAGGGAACTACAGTTGCGCAATGCGTATGAGAAAAGAATAAGCAACTGGTACTAATTTATAAATTACATCACTACTTCGCTATAACAAAAAAAGAACGATGGACACGCCATCGTTCTTTTTTTACTATTTACAGGCAGTTTTATTGCTCTGTTTCTTTTATTTCTGTTACAGGAGTTATGTTGTCTGAGAACACAATCCTTTTTTCTTCTTCATTATAGTCTGCAGTAATATTGTCACCTTCTTTTATGCGGTGGTTCAATATTTCTTCTGCCAGAGGATCTTCCAGGTATTTCTGGATGGCCCTATGTAGTGGCCTTGCCCCGAATTGCTGGTCGTAACCCTTTTCTGCAATGAATTTCTTGGCGCTATCTGTCAATTCAAGTGCGAAGCCAAGGGCATTGAGCCTCTTCATTACATCTTTCATAATGATGTCGATGATCTTGCCGATATGAGCTTCTGTGAGTGAATTGAAAATGATCACATCATCAATACGGTTGAGGAACTCAGGGGAGAAGGTCCGTTTAAGTGCACGTTCTATAACTCCACGGCTTGTATCTTCTGTTGATTCAGCAACTGCGCTGGTAGCAAAACCTACACCTGTACCAAAATCTTTCAACTGGCGTGCGCCAATGTTTGATGTCATGATAATCAGGGTGTTCTTGAAGTCCACCTTGCGGCCTAAGCCATCGGTTAACTGACCATCATCAAGTACTTGTAAAAGTATGTTGAAGATATCCGGATGTGCTTTTTCAATTTCATCCAGCAATACAACTGAATAAGGCTTGCGGCGTATTTTTTCTGTCAGCTGTCCACCTTCTTCATAACCTACATATCCTGGAGGTGCACCAATTAAACGGCTGAGAGAGAATTTTTCCATGTACTCACTCATGTCTATGCGTATCAGCGCATCATCGCTGTCGAACATATAACGTGCGAGGGCACGGGCAAGTTCTGTTTTACCTACACCCGTTGGGCCAAGGAATATGAAAGAGCCAATTGGCTTGCGTGGATCTTTAAGACCCACCCTATTGCGCTGGATAGCTTTTACAACTTTGCTTATTGCTTCATCCTGTCCTACTACGGCACCGGCAAGATCTTCGCCCATGCGGCGTAGTTTGGCGCTTTCGGCTTCCACCATACGCATTACGGGTATGCCAGTCATCATGCTCACTACTTCTGCAATGGCTTCTTCGTTTATAGGGTAGCGTTTGTTCTTAGCTTCTTCTTCCCATTCTACCTTAGCACGTTCCAGTTCTTCTCCCAGCCTTTTTTCACGATCGCGAAGTGCAGCTGCTTCTTCAAAGCGCTGGCTTTTTACTACCTTGTTCTTCTCTTGTTTTATATCTTCTATCTTCTTTTCGAGATCCAGGATATTCTGAGGGACGTTGATGTTTTTTAGGTGTACACGCGCACCAACCTCATCCATCACGTCTATGGCCTTGTCGGGCAACAGGCGGTCTGTCATATATCTATCGCTGAGTTTCACACATGCTTCTATTGATTCCTGATCGTAGATGACATTATGGAAGTCTTCGTATTTAGATTTGATATTGGTAAGTATCGTAATTGTTTCCTCTACACTCGGAGGATCTATCATTACCTTCTGGAACCTGCGGTCGAGTGCACCATCTTTTTCGATGTACATCCTGTACTCATCCAGCGTTGATGCCCCAATGCACTGCAGATCGCCACGGGCAAGTGCAGGTTTGAATATATTGCTGGCATCGAGTGAGCCTGAAGCACCACCTGCGCCTACAATAGTGTGTATTTCATCAATGAATAGGATCACGTCGCGGTTCTTTTCCAGCTCGTTCATGATGGCCTTCATGCGTTCCTCAAACTGGCCACGATACTTGGTACCTGCAACCAATGCTGCAAGATCAAGGCTGATAACCCTTTTATCGAACAATACACGAGATACCTTACGCTGTACGATACGCAAAGCCAACCCCTCTACTATGGCAGTTTTACCTACACCAGGTTCACCAATGAGTATAGGGTTATTTTTTTTCCTGCGCGATAGTATCTGAGATACCCTTTCTATTTCTTCTTCGCGGCCAACGATGGGGTCTAAATTTCCCAGTTCGGCAAGCTTGGTTATATCGCGACCAAAGTTGTCTAGTACAGGGGTTTTTGATTTAGCAGTAGTACCTGCCTGACGGCGCTGTTGCTGGTACTGGCGGCGTTCATCGTCATCTTCGAACTCTTCAGAGCCGGGATCATTGCTGTAATCTGCCTTGGGACTACCGCCCTGCACAATGCCGAGTTCGCTTTTGAAGCGTTCGTAATCCACATCGTACTGGTGCAGTATCTGGGTTGCTACGTTTTCTTTGTTTTTAAGAATAGAAAGCATCAGGTGTTCAGTTTCAACAGTCGCGCTTTTTAAAGCCTTGGCTTCCAGTACGGTGATGCGTATCACTTTTTCGGCCTGTTTAGTGAGGGGCAGGCTGTTTATGTTGGCCAATGGTTTGTTGTTCTTATCCTTGATGGCTATTTCGAGCTCCTTGCGCAGCTCAAACAGGTCTACCTGCATGGTTTGCAGTACACGTACCGCAAGACCATCACCCTCGCGGATAAGACCTAGCAGCAGGTGCTCTGTGCCGATGAAATCATTGCCGAGGCGCAGTGCTTCTTCCCTGCTGTAGGAAATGATCTCTTTTACTTTTGGTGAGAAATTTGAGTCCATGAAAAATGTCTCTTGATTTAAAGATGAAATTAACGATAAATGGGATTCGGTATTATTCAGTTTGCCTATGTCCATATTTAATAAAGTTCTACGATTCTTATTTCCTGTCTGTCCTTATTATCCGATAGCCCTACTCTAATATACGAAAGAATATTTGGGCAAGAAATGTTAATTTTAGGGGTTGATTATCTAATGCCACAACACAATTTATACTTCTCTATGGAATTCAAAATTGATACCAAAAGCAGTTATACAAATATTAAACCGCCGGAGGCGCCAATAGATGCTATTATGACAGAAAACATACGACAAAAGTGGTATGAACTGATAGGAGAGGGCTGCCAAAATCTGATATTGGACCTGGAAAACAGCACAAGTGCGGATGAAAATGGTATTGCCGGGTTATTGAATCTGCATGAAGATTGTTATAGTAATGGGCGCTCTTTTGTAATTGTTAGTTTAACAGGGCTTGCTGCCCGGCAAGTAAAAGAGTCGGAAATGGCATCATCACTTAATATAGCGCCGACACAAGCTGAGGCAGTAGATATTGTTAATATGGAGATATTGGAGCGTGAGTTATTTAACGAGGAGTAAATCGGGAGTAAATAAAGAGCAAGATTTTTACCTGTACCAATACATTTTATATATAGTTGATGAAAGTTACCATCCTGGGAAATAATTCTGCATTGCCAGCATTTGGCCGTCACCCTACCGCTCAAGTTGTTGCAGTGGCAAGTGGGCTATTGCTAATAGACTGCGGCGAAGGTACCCAGGTGCAGTTGCAGCGCTATGGACTGAAATGGCGTAGTTTGAACCATATCTATATCAGTCACCTGCATGGGGATCATTATTTTGGCTTACCGGGTCTTATTAATAGTATGAGCTTGCTTGGCCGTACTTCTCCATTATATCTCTATGGCCCTGCGTTTCTTATAACCATTTTGCAATCTATTTTGGATGCAGCTGATTCTGAGTTGAGCTATCCTTTACATTTTCATGCTTTGCAGGAAGGAGAAGAACTGCTTACGGATAACGAGTATTTTTCGGTGAGGTCATTTCCTGTGATTCACCGGATAGCATGCCATGGGTTTGTGGTAAAAAGCAAAACCAGGGGCAGAAAGCTACTGCCTGATAAATGTGTGGAGTATGAAATACCAGCTGCGTACTACGAAAAATTAAAACAAGGCTCAGACTATGAACGCAAGGATGGGGTTCTGGTAAAAAATGAATGGGTAACCACAGAGGGGCCCGCACCGAAAACCTATGCCTATTGTGCAGATACTTTATTCACTGAAACTATTGTGCCTGCAATATATGGGGCTGATACCATTTACCATGAATGCACTTATCTTGAAAAAGATGGCGATAAAGCGGCTGCACGCTACCACAGTACCGCTATCCAAGCAGCAAAAATAGCTGTGCTGGCAAATGTTAAACAGTTGCTGCTGGGGCATTTTTCATCGAAGTACCGAGATCTTGAGCCTTTTAAGGAAGAAGCGACTACAATATTCCCAAATGTACAGATAGCAGAAGAAGGGAAGGCCTTTGATGTATAGCATTTGTGCAATAATAGTTTTGCAGCATTAGTTTTATATAAAGACTATAAATTATTACCTTCTAAAACAGATTTAATGCCATTTACTTTTTCCCATCCTTCGGTAGTATTGGTGTTAAAGAAGTTTTTGCCGCGTTTACATTTGTCTGCGACCGCACTTATTGTGGGTAGCATTGCCCCGGATTTTGAAGGTTTTTTATTTCTGCACACTCGTAAGACGTTTAGCCACACCTGGGGCGGCATTTTTTTCTTTGATATGCCAATAGGAATAATAATATGCTTTCTGTGGCACAACATGATTAAAGAAGGGTTTATAGATAATGTGCCCTTATATTTTAAGAAAAAATTTTACCGATACAGAAGCTTTGACTGGAATAAATATTTTAGTAACCATAAAATAGTTGTTATTACTTGTTTATTTATTGGTGCAGCTACACATCTTGTTTGGGATGATTATACTCATTTTAACGGGACAGACTATACTGCGGTAACTGTGTGGCATTTAGAGATGTCTGTATTTATTTTCAGGCAGTTTATGAGCTCAATAGTCGGCTTTGCTTTTATTTTGCTGTATGTTTGGTTTATGCCAATATCAGTAGTTGTGCCCACCTCAAGATATCACGGATATTGGTTTATTGTGATGGAGGTGGCAGCTATAGGTGTATTTCTTCGTATACTGAGTACTTCAATGCCCACATCATCAATACTTGGTTATATTGATTCTATTGTAATGACATTTCTTTCTTCTTTAATTCTGGGTGTTTTATGTTCGTCAATTATTTTTAATATATGGAAACGAAATAGCATAACATAAAGTTCATTGTTGTTTTTTTTGCCTTTCAACAAAAAAAAGTAGCTTCGCACATAGATCGAGTAGAAATATTACTCGATAATGTGTGACTCACAGAGGCGAAGCCATGTGAATCCGGATAGGAAGCTAAGATGCTGGAAACACTAATATCATCCCGTACAAGAATAAAATTGTTGCTTAGATTATTTCTTAATCCAAGCAGTACTGCCTATTTACGCGGTATGGCCGAAGAATTTAATGAAAGTACCAATGCCATAAGACTAGAGCTCAACCGGTTTGAAGAAGCGGGTATGCTGGTATCGAAGAATGAAGGGAATAAAAAAGTTTACCAGGCCAACCAGGAGCATCCGCTATTTAAGGATATACATAGTATAGTTCTGAAATATTTGGGTATAGACCGGATAATAGAGACCGTTATTAAAAGGACGGGGAACCTAGAGAAAGTTTATATAACAGGTGATTATGCAATTGGAAAAGAAACAGACATATTGGATCTTTTGTTTATTGGTGAAATCAATAAAAATTATCTTACTAACCTGATCGGTAAAGTAGAAGGGATGATCGGTAAAAAAGTAAGGTATCTTACTTATAGCTCGGAGGAATGGTCTCGGATAGCGAATAAGGAGAATGCTTCGGTTAAAAACCTTTTGTTGTGGGAAAATAAAACTGAAATCTGATGGCAGCATGGTATGTTTTGTACACAAAGCCAAGAAATGAAAAAAAAATCGCATTATTGTTGCAGCAAAAAAATATTAATACATACTGTCCGGTACAAGAGGTAGTAAAGCAGTGGAGCGACAGGAAGAAAAAAATAAGTGAACCTGTTTTTAAGTCATATGTATTTGTAGAGCTAAACGACTATACAAAGGATAGTATTGAAGTATTAAATACACGAGGGAGTGTACGTTTTTTATGGTGGTTAGGAAAGCCAGCCATTGTACGCGATGAAGAGATCGAAACCATTAAAAATTTCCTAAATAAGTATAGGTGTGTGGAAGTTAACAATAACATTAATACCGGCCAGGAAGTATATATAACTGAAGGGGTATTTAAAGATAAGAAGGGAACGGTTGTTCAATTAAGGGGTAAAACAGCAATATTGCACATAGATTCTTTAGGTTGGAACATTTCGGCACACATTGATTTACAATCGTTGATGCCTGCTAAGTAGAGCGTTTTAATATTTTTAATTACTTTTCACTAAAATATAGATAAAATAATGATTAGACTTTTTCAAGTATCGCTGTATTTTCTTGTAGCCGTGCCTCTACTTTTGTTTTCATCTTGTGTCAATACAAAGAAAATAACATACTTAAACAATCTTCCGGATACGAATTATGTTAATGCATATGAGATTGGTCTAGCCCAATATTCTGATCCTAAAATACAGCCCAATGATATACTACAGGTGACAGTACAAACCTTAGATCCACAGGCTACTAGTATGATGGGTGTACAAACTACATCTAGCTTCAGTGTTCAATCTGCGTCTTCTGCTTCAGGAAATACCGGGACTACTATACAAGGCTACATGGTAGATGGAAACGGGTTTATTTCTATCCCACTTGTAGGTAAATTGCAGGTGAATGGATTATCTACCACGGAAGTGAAAGATCTTATAGAGAAGAGAGCCACTTTGTATTATAAAAACCCAGTAGTGAATGTTCGCTTTGTAAATTTTACAGTTACTGTATTGGGCGAAGTAGCCCGTCCTGGCCAGATAAACATACCTAATGAAAGGACATCGATATTTGATGCGATTGGTGCAGCTGGAGATATGAGTGCTTATGCCAAAAGAGATGATGTACTTGTGATAAGGGAAGAAAATGGCGTTAAGAAGTTTATGCGACTCAATCTGTATAAAAAAGATGTTTTTCAATCACCTTACTTTTATTTACATCAAAGAGACGTGGTTTATGTAGCGCCAAACAAATCGAAAGCAATCACATCAAATGCCCGTGAAGCCAGAATTCTAAGCCTTGTGAGTATTACCGTGACATTTTTAACCTTTTTATTGTATTTCAGAAAATAATATATGAATCAAACTGAAAATATTCAATCTGCTGATTGGCAACAGGACCATGGAAATTTCAATTTAAGGAAAGCTGTAGGTACATTATTATCTTATTGGCCAAGATTTATCTTTTGTGTTATTATAGGCTTACTAATAGCCTACTTATACCTTCGTTACACCAAGCCTGTATATATAGTAAAAGCAAAAATACTTATTCAGAATGATAAGACAGGAAGCTTATCAGATGCTATTGTATTGGATGGGTTAGGTATAAAGAACAAAGGTAACAGCATAGAGAATGAAGTTGAGGTATTTAAGAGTAGGGCATTGATGGAGCATGTTGTTCGCTCTATGCAGCTGAATGTAAGTTATTACACAACGGGAAGGGTTAAAATGCTGGAAGTATATAATGGAAAGCCTTTCAATCTTACTTTCTGTCCTATGTATGAAGATTCTGTAATCGGAAAGGGAGCAACATATAAGATATTACTTACTGCTAATGGGTATGAGTTAACCCAAGGCACTCAAAAAATACCGGGAAAACTTGGCGATACTATTTCTTTAGCAACTGGTATGGCTTGTATAACTAAGGTGCCTGGTGCAAACTGGGTTGCAGGTGACGAGTTTCTAATAGTTGTTTCTACTATAAACGCGACTACCAATGGATATATGGGTGCCCTAAATGCAAGCCCTATTAGTAAAAATGTGAGTATGATCAACCTTTCGTTTGGTACTGTATTGCCAGAGAAGGGAGAAGCTGTGTTAAATAATATATTGAATACCTATTTAAGTGATAATGTTAAGAACAAGAACAGGATTGCAGATAGTACCATATCTTTTATAGATAACCGCCTTGAGTTAGTTGGTGGAGAGCTTACAACAGTAGAAAAACAGATTGAAAATTTTAAGAAATCGAATGATCTTGCGGATATAAAGTCTCAATCTACTGCGCTTGTAGTCAGCAATAGTACATACGACGAAAAAATAAACTCGCAAGAGTTGTCATTGTCAGTTGTAGAATCTCTTGAAAAATATCTACAGGAAAATATACATAATACAAAGGTAGTACCGCCAACGTTATCTATACCAGACGCCAACCTTACGAGCCTTATTGCCCGGTATAACGAGCTTGAACTGAATCGTAACAGGTTATTGATGAGTAGCACGGAAGATAACCCGGTAGTAAAGAACATAGATGACGAGTTGAATAGCATGAGGTTGGATATGTTATCTGATATAAGTGCTGTGAAAAGGAGTCTATTGGTGGCGTTAGGAAAGCTAAATAATACAGCCCGCAAGATTGATGTTGAAATGAGGGAAGTGCCTGCGAAAGAACGAGTTTATCTTGAGTATTCACGCCAGCAGAGTATAAAGCAAGAGTTATATCTGTTTCTGCTTAAGAAAAGAGAAGAGACTGCTATTGCAAAATCATCAACAATAGCTGATGCTCGAGTTATAGACAATGCACGGGCTGATGGTAACCCTATATCGCCTAAACGATCGCAGATATTCCTGATAGCTATTGCCCTAGGTATTATATTGCCAGCTGCCAGTATATACGTTGAATCTGTTTTAAATAACAGGGTATTGAAAAAAGATGATATAAGCAATAATACCCAAGCCCCTGTGATTGGAGAAATAGGACATAGCCCTGATGATAAAGATGTAGTTATACATACAGGAAGCCGTACCGTTCTTGCAGAACAATTCCGTTCGCTACGTACCAATCTACAGTTTGTGATTTCTGGTAAAGGCGACAAAGTAATTTTGATCACATCCAGTATGAGTGGTGAAGGAAAGTCATTTATTGCTATTAACCTGGCTAATACACTTGCCATATCTGGCAAAAAGGTGCTGCTGATGGAGCTTGATCTTAGAAAACCAAAGATCTCTAAAACATTAGGTTTAGATAGCAGCTTAGGATTTTCGAACTATATTATTGGTCAGATACCTTTAGATAAGATCATTATACCATCTGGTTTGGATAAGAACTTTGTTGTTATGCCTTGCGGGCCTATACCCCCCAATCCGGTAGAATTGATAATGCTTACCAAAACCGAAGAGTTGTTTGCAGAACTGAGAAGGGAATATGACTTTGTAATTATAGATACGGCACCGATAGGATTGGTAACAGATGCTCAGCTTCTTGCAGCATATGCAGACACTACATTGTATGTGGTGCGCCAGGGATATACATATAAACAGCAAATAGTGTCTGCCAATGACCTATATGTAAAACAAAAAATGCCCCGGTTCAGCATGGTGGTTAACGATATTAAAACAGCACGTGGCGGCGGCTATGGTTATGGCTATGGTTATGGCTACGGTTATGGTTACGGTGGTGGTTACGGCTATGGTTATGGTGCATATTCTAACGGTTATTTTGATGAGAAGAAAAGTACAGGCCTGATAAAGAGGATATTAAACTCATTTAAAGGCAACGCGTAATTTTCATTGCTCACTAGTTTTTTGCCTGTAATCCCTATCTGTTTAAAAACAGATCTCTATGTGTCGTATTTCTGGAATAATTGATAAAGCTTCAGACTCTATTTATAAGGACATCCTTGTTATGAGGGATGCTATGAAACACGGGGGGCCAGACAGTGCAGGCGTTTATTGCGACGATACTGTAAACCTGGCTCTGGGGCACCGGCGGTTGTCTTTGCTAGACCTAACCGCAGCAGGAGACCAACCTATGAAGGATAACGGAGGTAACGTTATTCTTGTATTTAATGGTGAGATATATAATTTCATTGATCTTAAGGCTGAACTTTCTGCAGCTGGGTGTCAATTTCATACCCATTGCGATACAGAAGTGATCATACAGGCCTACTTGCAATGGGGTAATGACTGCTATGCCAGATTTAAAGGCATGTTTGCAATAGCGCTATATGATAAGCGCAATGGAGAGCTAACACTTGCCAGAGATCATGCAGGTATCAAACCTTTATATTATTATGCTGATGCAGACAAATTATATTTTGCTTCTGAAATAAGGGCTTTTACAGCCATTAAGAACAAGTGGGAGGAAAATAGCAAATGGAAAACATACTTACTGACGTTTGGCTATCTGCCTGAACCTGTAACTACTTTAAAAAATGTCTATTCTCTAGAAAAGGGTTCTTACAAAGTATTTAATGTAAAAAACCTACAGTCGAAACATCATTTCTTTTACAAGGAAGATTTTACTGATACGATTACTGATATAGAGGAGGCTAAAAAGGTAATAAGAGATACGCTTGAAAAGGCTGTTCAAAATCACCTGGTTTCTGATGCGCCTATAGGGCTTTTTTTAAGTGGGGGAATTGATAGCAGTATTCTTACCCTGCTTGCAAAAAAATACAAACAAGAAGATCTGCATACATTATCTATAGATTTTAAGGATAAGAATTTTTCTGAAAATCATTATCAGAAATTAATTGTAGATCAATGTCATCCTATACATAGTTCTTTTGTACTTGACGAACAATCTTTTGTAAATGACTTCCCTGATATATTGCTGGCTATGGACCAGCCCAGTTCAGATGGGATCAACTCTTATTTTATATGCAAATATGCCCGACAATATGGTCTGAAGGCTGTATTGTCCGGTATTGGTGCAGATGAATTGCTGGGTGGGTATAGTTCTTTTAAACTCGCAAATAAAGTAGCAAAACTAAGAAGCATACCAGGGTTTATATTTAACCTCGCTAATTATGCTAATACCGATAAGTATAGGAAAATAAGTTTCCTTAGTAAGAAGGGGCTTGTTAATGAATATTTATTTTACAGGGGATATTTCAACATGCAGGAAACTGCCAAGTTGTTAGATATAGACAGGAGAGAGGTTTACGAAACGTTAAGTACTGTTACTGTTCCTGATTTCGTTAGTAATTTATCTAATGAAAATCAGGTTTCTTACATGGAGTGTAACTTATATATGCTTGGGCAGCTACTTAAGGATACTGATATAATGAGTATGTGGCACAGCCTGGAAGTGCGTGTGCCATTTTTAGACTATGATTTTATGAAGGCTGTGCAATCTATCTCTTCTTCTTTAAAGTATGGGCATGCCCAAAGCAAGTACCTGCTGATAGAAAGTTTTAAAAATATTTTGCCAAGAGATATATGGGATAGGAAGAAGCAAGGGTTTACGCTACCTTTCAAGAATTGGATGAAAGACAATAAAATTCAGCACATGTTGAATCAGCCAGATATGAAAATGCGGGACCGATTTTTAGATGGAGATCTTGCGTGGAGTCGTTACTGGACGTATTCAATTGCTAATGAGTTTAATGCTGTTAAATAATTCTGATGCATAAGATATTATTCCTGAACCTTACTGCATTTTCTCAAAATGGAGGAATTGAAAAATTCAACCGGTGTTTTTTAAAGGCTTTAGCAGATATACAGGATAATGATGAAGTGGTGAGTTCTGCAATCTCCATGTATGACGATAAGGTTGATGAAAAATACTATAATAACCAGTATTACAAAGGCTTTAAGGGTAGTAAGCTTGCCATGATACTGCAAAGTATTTGGAGTGCCAGGTCATCAAATACTATTGTAATAGGCCATATTAACCTTTCGGTGATAGGCGTGGCAATCAAAATGCTTTATCCTAAAAAAAAGGTGGTATTGGTTACGCATGGAATTGAAGTTTGGGAACCATTAAAAGGCCCGAAAGCTCTAATGCTTAAGAAGGCTGACCGGATACTGACCGTTAGTAATTTTACTAAGCAAAAAATATGCAGCATACAAAATATTGGAGAAGAAAAGTTGGTGGTATTCCCCAATACAATTGATCCATTTTTTGCAATACCAGCACAGTTTTATGATAGTACCCATTTAAGAGAGCAATACGGCATTGGCGCTGACGATCCTGTACTTTTTACACTAGCAAGAGTATCGAGCACGGAACGATATAAAGGATATGACGTTGTTTTGGAATGCTTACCAGATATGCTACCGAAATTTCCCAACCTCAAGTATGTTATTGGTGGAAAATATGATAAAGTAGAGAAGGCACGCATAGATAAACTGATAGATGATTTGAAGTTGGAGGGGGTTGTGAAGCTTACTGGTTTTATTAAGGATGAAGATTTGGTTGCACATTACCAGATGGCAGATATGTTTATTATGCCAAGCAGAAAGGAAGGATTTGGTATTGTTTTCATAGAAGCAATGGTTTGCGGTTTGCCGGTTATAGCTGGTAATGTTGACGGAAGTGTGGACGCACTGAAAAATGGAGAATTGGGTACACTTGTTAACCCGCTAGATAAAAATGAAATAACGCAACAGCTGTGTTATTTTATGGAGAACCGGAATTTGATTACAGATGATTATAAATATGGTTTGCAGCAAAAAACACTAGGGTACTTTAGTTTTGAGGCTTTTACAGGGCGGGTAAAACAAGTTTTTGAATTTAATTGACCATCTTTTCCTTTAAATAAATAATACTACAAACATTAATACAATCTAAATGCATCAAGAGGTATCAGTAAGGTCATCGCATACTGTTATTCAGCCTAGTCATAATTTCTTTGATTTGAAGCTGAAGGAACTTTGGCAATATAGGGATCTTTTGTTCTTGCTAGTAAAGAGGGATTTTGTTTCGTTTTATAAACAGACCATATTCGGGCCGTTATGGTTTTTCATCCAACCCATTTTTACCACCATAGTTTTTACATTCATCTTTGGTAACCTGGCTAAGATACCAACAGATGGTATTCCTCAACCTGTTTTTTATCTTGCAGGTATTAGTTGCTGGAATTATTTTTCTGATTGCCTTACCAAAACCTCTACGGTTTTTAAAGACAATGCGCCAATATTCGGAAAGGTATATTTCCCCCGCCTGATAATGCCTATAAGCATTGTGTTATCTAACCTGGTGAGGTTTGGTGTTCAATTCCTCCTCTTCCTGGTAGTTGTTGGCTATTATATGATGAAAGGCGCGGCTATTCATCCCACAGCTTGCCTTGCATTATTTCCGATACTTGTTCTTTTAATGGCAGCACAAGGTTTTGGTTTTGGTCTTATCATTTCTGCCCTTACCAATAAGTATCGCGATCTCAGCTTTTTGGTTGCCTTTGGTGTGCAGCTAGCTATGTATGCTACCACGGTTGTGTATCCATTATCTGCAGCGCCAGCCAAATACATCTGGTTAATAAAGCTGAACCCCATGACACCAATAATAGAGTTTACACGCTATGGTTTTCTAGGGTCTGGCAATCATGACTTGAGTATGTTGATCTATTCTATTGTTTCTACCCTTGTATTGGTGCTTTTAGGGGTATTTACATTTAACAAGGTTGAAAAGAATTTTATAGATACTGTATAATGAGTGTAATTATAAAAACGGAAAACATCTCAAAGGCTTATCAACTTGGTCAGATAGGTACAGGGACGCTTTCTCGCGATATAGAAAGGACATTTGCCCGCCTGCGTGGAAAAGAAGACCCGTTTCTGAAAATAGGTGAATCGAATGACAGGAGCAAAAAAGGTACGAGCGACGTAGCCTGGAGCTTAAGGGATATAAATTTTGAAATACAGGCTGGTGATGCCGTAGGCATAATAGGAAAAAATGGGGCCGGCAAAAGTACATTGCTAAAGATACTTTCTCGTATTACCTCTCCTACTACCGGCCGTATTGATATAATGGGCAGGGTAGCTAGCCTACTTGAAGTGGGTACGGGCTTCCACCCCGAGTTGTCTGGCAAGGAAAACATTTACCTGAATGGCGCTATATTGGGTATGAGGAAAGCTGAGATCAAAAGCAAATTTGACGAAATTGTTGATTTTGCAGGTGTTGAAAGATATATTGATACCCCTGTAAAACGCTATTCGTCGGGTATGTATGTGCGCTTGGCATTTGCTGTTGCAGCACACCTGGAACCTGAAATATTAATAGTTGATGAGGTACTTGCTGTAGGTGATGCTGAATTTCAGAAGAAATGCCTTGGCAAGATGAAAGACGTTAGTAACAATGATGGCCGCACTATATTGTTTGTGAGCCATAATATGGCTGCTGTAAAACAGCTTTGTACTAAGGGTATCGTTTTAAAAAATGGAGGATTGGTTTTTCAGGGTACACAAGATGAAGCAGTCAATTTTTATCAGAATGAAAATGATACTGACACTTCCTTTCTTCATAAGGGTGATTTAAATGAGGCACCTGGTAATGAAAATATAAGAATATTAGGATTTGAAGTGCGTTCATTGTCGGGCGAAGAGATATCAATATCTACAGGCTTTGAATATGAACTTGAGTTTTATAATCACAAAGAAGGGATCAATCTTGATGCGACATTTGAATTAAGAAATGCAGATGAAGTTGCAGTATTCCACAATGGAGAAATATTGAGTTCAAACAAAGATTCAAAACAAGGCATTTACACAGTAAAAGGAACCATACCCCCTAACCTGATCAATGCCGGATCTTTTCATTTCAATTTAATATTTGGAGAGAATCAGCGCTTTGCCCTTTTTGCAAAAGATAATTTTCTGCAATTTGAGATAGCTAATGAAGCGCAGGGAATCAATACGCACCGCATACCTGGCATATTGCGTATGCCTATAAAGTACACCACTTCAT
>Ga0207067_10061_pt1 | contig 35839 bp, 25 predicted proteins | sample Alteio_BWMinCont_25_FD_153484 | JGI IMG/M metagenome (GOLD analysis project Ga0207067, IMG submission 153484) | Enriched cells from forest soil in Barre Woods Harvard Forest LTER site, Petersham, Massachusetts, United States -... | ecosystem: Environmental > Terrestrial > Soil > Temperate forest >...
GCGTCGTCGACCTATCCGGTCTTCAAAGGCCCAACGATCTTGTAAGTACTGAAGATGATGCCGGACGGCATTGCTTTCGTGCTGACGAGCTCGAATGAGCGTGCCGGGGTTCCCTCCGCAAAGAAGCGCTTCCCCGTGCCCAACAGGACCGGATAGACAACCAGCAGGACTTCATCCGCAAGCCCATATTCGAGCAGCGTCGATGTCAGTGTGGAGCTACCCCAGAGGATAAGGTCCGCGCCGTCCTGCGACTTGAGGCGGCGAATGCCCTCGAGGATGTCCGGTCCGAGGCCCTCGAACGGGCCCCATTCAAGACTTTCCGGACGGTGGGTAGCCACATATTTTGTTGCCCCATTGAGGCCGTCCGCTATCGGACTGCTCGGCGCCTTTGGCCAGTAGCCCGACCACAGATCGTAAGTGCGACGGCCAAGCAGCAGATCGAAGCTCTCGCCCTGCGCGGCGGCGATGGCATCCCGGCCAGCGGGGGTCCGATAGGGCGCGGTCCAGTCGCCGTAGGGGAAACCGTCGTCGTCCTCGCCGGTGGTCTGGATGACGCCGTCCAGCGACATGTGTTCGATGATCTTGATCTTTCTCATGGGGCGTTAATTTTTTGAAGTGGAGTCAAATGCTAGACGAACGAGCCGTCCGTGCTCAGACATGAATTCCGAATTTTTCTTATTCGATCTCTTTTCTGCAATTCTTGAAAATCTTTGCCATCTCTGTTCGACAGCCGACTTCGTTCTCCGCCCCTCTTTCGGGATCGGTGCACTAACTACGCCTTGCTTTGTCCCCTACTTCTCCAAACCCAAGAATCCGTGTCAAGATTCATGGCTCTCCGCTTTTTGGTTGAGTATCGGCCAAGAGAAACAGAAGACTCCAAAGAAGCGTTGAACAGAAGGCCGCAAAGGTCTCAAAGGCAATTGGGCTCCGTAGGAGCTGCATCTTTATAGCCCACCGTATCCCACCAGCGGCTAGCTCCGTAGGAGCGGCATCTACGGTGAATTGGGGTGCGCAGATATTGTCGATAATGTGCCGCTCCTGAGGAGCCAGCCCGCAATTTTTTACGGCACAGCTATAAAGATGTCGTTCCTACGGAGCATGTTACCCTTTAGACCTTTGGCTCTTCTGTTCAATTCAAAAGTCTGGCCCTGTAGCGGGCCCTTCTAGTGCACGCGATTACCCACTTAAAAAAGCGGAGAGCCAGATTCATTGACTGCCCCTTTTTTCGGACTCTCCTTATTTCCTTCTGGGTTAGGTAAACAGCGCAGTAGTAGGAGATTCCCGGCAGTGTGATGTAACCGCCCATCGAGGTAATGTTGATGATGTGACCTGTACGCCGCTCGCGCATAAATGGCAGTACCGCCTTTATCATCGCCACTGCACCAAAAACATTGACGTCGAACTGATGGCGCAACTCGGCTAGCGGCGACTCTTCGATCGTTCCCTCATGTCCATAACCGGCACTATTAACGAGGACGGACACCGGTCCAATTGTTTGCTCGATTTCAGCGACCTTCGACTCAATAGCATCAAAGTCTGTGACATCGAGAACGACAGCCTTGGCAAATCCCGGTCTCTCTGACTCGAAGTTCCCGCAAGCAGTTTGCTCGCGCACTGTGCCCACAACCATGTTGCCAGCTGACAACGCCGCACTGGCAAACGCTCGACCAAAGCCGGAACTGATGCCGGTAATAAGAAAGATCTTTTGGTTGTTCATTGAGAAAATATTCGCTACGCCCACCCATCTGTCTAATATATGGAAAAGATTGCATCGATTGCTTTTTTCACTGATATGGAGCTGCGTCACATTCGCTATTTCCTGGCTGTTGCTGAGGAGCGAAACTTCACTCGGGCCGCCAAGAAAGTCGGGATCGGCCAGCCTCCTCTTAGTCAGCAGATCCGGGCGCTAGAAGACGAACTTGAGACGCCGCTCTTCCACCGTCTTTCCCGCGGCGCCGAGCTGACGAGCGCAGGCAAGGCGTTTCTTCCAGAAGCGCTGTCAATATTACAACAAGCTGAACGAGCGAAGCACGTGGCTCTGCTGGGCGCGAAAGGCCAAGTGGGCCAGCTTCGCGTTGGTTTTACCAGTTCCGCGATCTTTCGTCCAATTGTGCCCGCAATCGTGCGTGCTTTTCACCAGCGTCAACCAGAGGTTGAACTATCTCTCGCCGAGAATGACACGACACAGCTCTTGCAGCTCCTCGCCGAAAATAAAGTAGACGTCACTTTCGTGCGACCGGGCCGTCGAAATCCCGAGCAAGTGGATATTTACCGCTTTAAAGACGAATCCTCGATGGCGGTTCTGGCCTCGACTCATCCCTTAGCGAAAAGGCGGGCCATACGGCTCTCTGCCTTATCCAAAGAGCCTTTTGTCATTTTTCCACGAACGGCTGGAGCAAGTCTTTTCGATGAGGTGATCGGCTCCTGTCATCGCTCCGGCTTCGATCCCGTTATTGTCCACGAGGCTCCTCAGATCTCATCAGCCCCTAACCTAGTATCGGCGGGTCTCGGTGTCTCGATCGTGCCTGCATCCATCGCCGCTCAGATTAAGGTAGAAGGTGTTGTCTATCTCCCGATTGTTGGTGAATCGCCCGTCTTCGGATTGGCCTTGGTAACTCGTTTGAAGGAGAAATCAACGGCTGTTCAAAATTTTCACAGACTTGCTGCGGCGCGCGGAGAAGAATAACAGACCAGGTGGCCGTGGCGTCGCCGCAAGGCCTTTCTCAATCTTACGGAAGAACGATTCAACGGGCAGTAGTAACCAGACTGACCAACTCTTGCAGAGCGACAGACAGCATCGAAAGATCCGCGCTATCGGCCGATTGAACGTCAGCTAACACCCGTCGGCTGCGTTCCAATGAGATAGTGTTTTGCGCCTCCCAGCGGCTGATGATCTCAGTTGATCGTTCTCCTGATCGGCTAAACTTTAAAGCAACGCAGCTAAGCTCCCTTTGCAGGCCAGAGAGCTCTTCTCTAAGCGCTGCTTTGGCAAGTGTCTGCCAGTGGGAATCCGCAGGCAAAGAGACAATCTGCTGGTGTAGCCACGAAAAATTGAATCTCTCACCTATACCGAAATACACTCCGGCTACTTCCTCGGCGCTACAGTTCGTTGCCCCCGCGACGTCAACGATCGCGAGAGTCGAATAGAGCGAATCGAACCTCACTACACGGTTAGCAAGATCGCTGGGGACTTTGCTTTCCGTTAAGCGTTCAGCCGCCTGGCGTAAGACATTGCACTCATCACCCGGTAGGAACTCGTCCAGATTCCAGGCGAGCGATTTCACCTTGGGGGCGAAGTATCTGACGGTGTTAGCGAGATCCTCTTTCAAATTCCGATAACGCAGAAACCATCGGGTTGCTCGTGACATCAACCTCTCGGAAGCAACCAGCATGGCGGACTGCACTGCGTCCGGCGCTTGGTTATCGAGGGCTTCGACCGCATACCAGAAGGACTCAAAATCGAACACCTCGCGCGTTAACAGGTAGGCCCGCACGACATCCGCGATCCGGGCCCCAGTTTCCTCCTGCATCCGGTGCAGAAACGTGCTACCCAATTGGTGAACCAAATCGTTAGTGACTTGCGTCGCGATGATTTCACGCTTAAGCGGGTGACGCTCCATACTCTCGCAATAGCGCTCGCGAATTGGCGTGGGAAAGTAGCCCACCAGGGCGGCGGAGACGTAGGGATCGTCTGGCAACTCAGAATTAAGCAGCCCCTGATAGAGCGTGATTTTGCTGTACGCAAGTAGTACAGCACGCTCCGGAGACGTAAGGCCTCTCTTGGCTGCCTTGCGTGAGGCCAATTCCTCATCGGAAGGCAAATATTCGATAGTGCGGTCCAGCTTGCCGATCTTTTCCAAGTATTTGATAAGACGTGTTTGGGCGTCCAGCTGAGTTGATTCGCGGATGCTCAGGGACTGGGTCTGCAAGTAGTTGTCGCGTAGAACCAACGTCGCGACTTCATCGGTCATTTCAGCGAGCAGTTGATTGCGTTGCTCAAAGTTCAAACGACCTTCGGCGACCACCGAATCAAGGAGGATTTTGATGTTGACCTCGTGGTCCGAGCAATTGACGCCGCCGGAATTGTCAATCGCGTCGGTGTTGATTTTACCACCTTGCAGCGCGTATTCGATCCGCCCGAGTTGAGTGAATCCAAGGTTGCCACCTTCCGCCACGACTCTGCAGCGAAGATCTTTGCCGTTGAGCCGGATCGCGTCGTTGGCGCGATCCCCAACCTCGACACTAGTTTCGGGCGTGGCCTTAACGTAAGTGCCAATGCCACCATTATAAAGAAGGTCGACTGGCGCTTTGAGGAGCGCTCGGATCAAATCAGCTGGAGTCAGCGACGGAACGTCAACGTCGAGGGCTTTTTTGACTTCCGGCGTCAGCAGCACCGTTTTCGCGCTGCGTGAGTAAATGCCCCCGCCTTTTGAAAGGAGCTTAACATCGTAATCAGCCCAAGAGGAACGTGGGAGACTGAACAGCCGCTTACGTTCCTTGAAACTTGCTTCCGGGTCAGGGTCGGGATCGAGAAACACTTGTCGATGATCAAAGGCGCCGACGAGCTTGATATGAGGAGAGAGCAGCATGCCGTTGCCAAACACGTCACCTGACATGTCGCCGATCCCAACCACGGTGAAATCTGTGGTTTGAATGTTGATCCCCAGTTCGCGGAAGTGTCGCTTGACCGATTCCCACGCGCCACGCGCTGTGATCCCTACCTTCTTGTGGTCATATCCTGCCGAGCCACCGGAGGCAAACGCGTCACCCAGCCAGAAACCGTATTCCTTCGCGATGCCGTTCGCGATGTCGGAGAACGTCGCCGTGCCCTTATCAGCGGCGACTACCAGGTACGGGTCGTCTCCGTCGTAGCGCACTACTCCGCTTGGCGGCGCCACTTTGCCCGCCACTAAGTTATCAGTCAGGTCCAGTAACCCGCGCAGGAAAATCTGGTAACATGCTATGCCTTCTTTCACCAAGGCTTCGCGGTCCGCGAGGGGTTGCTTCACCACGAATCCCCCCTTCGAGCCCACCGGCACGATCACGGTGTTTTTGACCATCTGCGCTTTCATGAGGCCGAGCACTTCCGTGCGGAAGTCTTCCCTGCGGTCGGACCAGCGCAAGCCTCCCCGAGCCACATTGCCACCTCGCAAGTGAACACCCTCAACGCGCGGTGAGTAAACGTAGATTTCGAACCGGGGCTTGGGCTCGGGCAACCCCGGCAGCAACGTCGGGTCGAACTTGAAGGAAAGGTAGAGCTTGTCAGCGCCAGCAGCGTCTTTTTGGAAGTAGTTGGTGCGCACCGTCGCCTGGATTACCGCAAGAAAACGCCGGAGGATGCGGTCTTCGTCCAGGTTCGCAACCGAATCCAGAGCGCTTTCGATTTGAACCGCCAAGGCCTGAGATTTGACTCCCGTGGCGGCGGAGTTCGCTGGGTCGAAACGCGTTACAAAGAGTTCAATCAGCTGCCTCGCGATCGCCGCATTGTTCGCTAACGCCTGCTCTACGTACGCTTGTCTGAAAGTGAACCCGGTCTGCCGCAAGTATTTGCTGTAGGCGCGCAAAATGGTGACTTCACGCCAGCTAAGATTTGCCCGCAGCACCAGACGGTTGAAGTCGTCATTTTCAACCTCGCCGCGCCAGGCGCGTGCAAACGTTTCCTCGAATTTGGGTTTCACTCGAGCGACTTCGACCTGAAGATCTCCTATGTGGCTCATGCCGAAATCGTACACATAGACCGGCGGCATTCCCTCGGGCTCAACTTTGTAGCTAAGCTCCTCGAGCACATTGACGCCCATGCGTTCGAGCATGGGCAGGCTTGACGATAAGGGGATGGGATTCCCTAAGTGGAAAACTTTCAGATGCAACGGAGTGACGCTATGGGAGTCGGCCGCGTATAGATCCATCGCGAGGTTTTTCTCCGGACCCAACATGTCCATGATTGCGGCGTCACTGACGGCTTCAATGGCGGAAAGGTCCTCGCGATAGCCGGCCGGAAAAGCGTCTCCGAACCGGCGGTAAAGCTGGTTGCCTCGCTCTTCGCCCAAACGTGCGACCAGGGCGTCGTGCAGGTCATCCTCCCAGCGGCGAGCCGCCTTGACGATCCGCTTTTCGATTTCACGAACGTCGAAGTCCGGCACGCTCCCTGGCTTTGTGCGAACTGTGATAAGAACGCGCGCTAAGGCCGAGTCGGACAGGTGCAGTGTGAACTCCGAGCTGATGCCGTTGAACGCCTGCATCAAGATCTGCTGGGTACGCTCGCGGACCTCTGCACTATAGTTTTCACGTGGCACATAGACGAGGCACGAAAGAAAGCGACCATAACGGTCGCTCCGCACGAACAGTCGGGTCTGCTTACGATAGCCGTTAACCAGGATTCCCATCGCCTGTTCAGAAAGCTCATCTTCTGAAGCCTGAAACAGTTCATCGCGCGGATGCTGTTCGAGGATTGCTACCAGTGCCTTTCCCATGTGTCCGTTGGAATCCAACCCAGCGCGCGCGATGACCTTGTTTACCTTGCGCCGGAGCAGCGGGATGTCTGTTGGATGTGACGCGTAGGCGGTGGAAGTAAAAAGCCCGAGAAAGCGCTGTTCCCCTAAGACCTGACCTTTTGCATCCAGTCGCTTGACGCCGATGTAATCAAGATAGCCTTGGCGATGGACGGTAGAGCGCGAATTCGCCTTCGTCAGAATCAGCAGGTCGGGAGTACGTGCGAGGCTTTTCGCTTCCGGAGTGACCGTAGCGAAGCTTTTTGAGATTTTGTGCTGCGGTCTCTCACGCAAAATGCCAAGGCCGGAGCCCGGCACGACCCGCAAAACGTCTTCTCCACCTTCCTGGACCAGGTCATAGTCTCGGTAACCCAAAAAAATGAAATGCTGATCTGCGAGCCATTTCAAGAACGCCTTGTCCTCGTCCATGACTTCGGCAATCAGGCCTTCCCGATAGGGCGTTCCGATTTCAGCAACCACACGATTCATGTGCTCCTTCATTCTGGGGTAGTCCTCAACCGCCCTATGGACGTCGCCTAGAATGCGCGAGATACCTGCTTCCAACTCCGCCAGCTTTTCGGGAGCGGTTTGTCGGTCAACTTCGACGTGCATGACCGATTCGGAAGGGCCGCTTTGACTGACGTCTGAGGGCAGGATTTCCAGCAGCCCACCTGCTGCGTCCCGACGGGTTCTCATGACTGGATGCACCGTAAGGTGGGTGGCCAGGCCCAGGCGGTTGATCTCCATCGTCACGGAGTCAACCAGAAACGGCATGTCGTCGTTCACGATCTCCACCACGGTGTGCGTAGACTGCCATCCGTCCCTTCCGCTTTGAGGATTGTAGACGCGTACCTTTGCGGCGCCGGCTTTGAATACTCGCATGAAATCCAGATGCGCCAGCGCAGCGCAGCAAATGTCGGGGAGGTTACGCTCTGCGAGGTCGTCCGCCTCAACGCGGCGATAATACTGTCGAATGAACCTTTCGGTCTCCGCGATTTTTTCCTCGGGCACCCTTTCTCGAAGCAGTGCCACGACTTTTTCTATGATTTCCGCGTTTCCCTTTTGTGCGTTAGGCAACACGTCTTTCTCCTACGCGACAAAAATTATTGCTTAGCATGGTCAAAGGCCTTTTCATGACCTTGCCGCCACCAGCTTTCCGCACCGGGAAACGTCGTAGGTTCGGATGGCACGCTCACCGGGATGGAACAAAACTGGATCAATTAGACTTCAGTGACTACGTTCATGTTATCGATAACGGACTGCGTGTCAAATTCGTGAAACTTCGTCCTTTTATCCCATACCAAGCCTAGATTTTGGCTCTCCGCTGCTTTGACTCAGCCAGATTCTTCGACCCGTATATTTCGCTGTGGTATCGTTAACGTATTCGGTAAAAATTTATGGGAATTTATTGGTCATTGGAACAAAGGCCGACAGCGAATCCGCGGGCTCTGATCTTCGATATGGACGGAGTTATCGTCGATTCCGAGGCGCTTCACGAATCCGCAAAGCAACAAGCCCTCCGCTCCGCAGGCATCGAAGTTGATGAATCAGTCTTTGCACAATATACCGGGCGTAGTGACCGCGCTATGATCACGGATTTGGCAAAGGTTCATGGACGCTCAGATGGTGAGGTCGAAGCAATTCTGCTGGAAACCCAACGACTGTACACATTTGGGGAACCCCAACTGCGTCCTATCAGCGGCGCCATCGAGTTTCTCGGCTGGGCCCGTAAGCACTACCGATTGGCCATTGCCACGTCCGCGACGCCGCGCAATCGAACATCTACACTCGCAAACCTACGGCTAGCCCAAGTCTTCGATGTAGCCGTAGATAGCGCTTCGGTGATTCAGGCTAAACCTTCGCCGGACATCTTCCTGAGAGCGATTGCCGGCTTGGAACTTTCATCCGAAGATTGTTGGATCATCGAAGACTCGGTCAACGGCATCGTTGCAGCTAGACATGCGCAGTGCGTTGCCGTGGGCCTCACCACAAGTTTTCACCAATCTCAGTTGCTGAGCGTAGGAGCCAATCTTGTGGTTGATAGCTTTAGCGAACTTCGAGAGCTGCTCGAGAGCATAGCAGACGGTTGAAAAACGCAGGCCGGCCGTCCCTGAGGGACAAGGTAATAGTAGCCTGACCTGGAGGGGAGCCGCTTTGCAACGAACCTAAGGATCTGGTATATTCTCTTTGCTGCGAGGAAGGCCAAATACGGTGTTAAACAGGCGGCTCCCGGAAACTACCGCACGCAATGTTTTGTCCATAGTTCCGTTCGGAGATTGTTGATCCGGCCGTCGTGTCAAGAAACCTAACACGCGTTGAAACGTTCCCGGGAGCCGCCTGTTTAAGGCGATTTCCGGTCATTCATGCGTCGAGGCAAATATCGCGGGGTTTTCTGTTACGTGCCAAAGCGGCTCCCCTCCAAGCGTGGCGACATCAATTCTCCCTCCGGGACAGAAGACCTGCGTTTTTCAATCCGGCAGCTGCCGGACCAGGCCATCCATCCTTTCGCCGCGCCTGATCCACGGCGTTTGAATTTAAGTTGTTCATTGCACACATTACGATAACGTTATCGATAACAACATAGGTTTCCCGCAAAAAGTCGCTCCTCTATGAAGATCGCCACCGCACCCGTCAACTGGAACAATGCAGACGCCCCCGATTTCCGAGAGTGGTTTCCCTATCCACAGATCCTCGATCTGATGGTTGCTGCGGGCTACCAGGCAACCGAATGGGGAATGAATATGCCTAGCCACGTTTCTCGGATGCTGGCTGATCTTAATGAACGTCAGCTGCAGCTTCTGGGCGGCTTTGTTGCACTGGAGCTCCGGAATGAAGCCAAGCTTGCCAGCGAGATTGAACGGGCGATCGAAGTCGGCCATTTTTTCAAGTCGCTTGGTGGTCACCTGTTAATTGCCGCAGACAGTGGCGATCGGTTCAGGCTGGCTCAATCAGGACGCGTTGACCCTACCTCTGGTCTGAAAAAGCACGAATGGCGCAACCTCACGAGCGGCCTTGACCAAATCGGAAACCGGCTTCGCGTGGAAGGCGTCAAAGTAGTGTTTCACAATCATGTCGGGACTTACGTGGAGACCGAAGCAGAAACGGCCCGATTGTTAGAGGAGACCAATCCTGACTATGTCGGCTGGTGCTTCGATTGCGGGCATATCGCGTACGGAGGCGGCGACGTCTTTCGGCTCTTAGCAAAATACGGATCCCGAGTCCGGCACGCTCATTTAAAAGACGTTAACGCGGAGGTTCTCAATGAGGCTCGCGCCCGCCGCTGGAACTTAGCCGCCGCACTCAAAGCATTCATTTTTTCACCGCTGGGAGAGGGAAATCTCGATCTGCGGCGAGTGCTCCAGTTCCTTCGGGATCAAGGTTACAATGACTGGTTGGTCGTCGAACAAGACACGACACCCGTTGATCCAACGACCGTTGCCAGACGAAATCGGACTTTCTTGGAAGCACTTTTAGATGAGCTCGGAATCGAACAGGGGGAAAAACGAGGCGATCATCGCAACGATACCGAGTTCCCGCTTGCCCAAAGCTAGGAGTATTGCGCCTTTGAATTGAGACGGAGCAGGAGTAAAACGAATCTGTGGAGCACCAAGTCGATCTTTTCGCCGAAGAGCGGCAGGAACTGTTGCTACAGCTTTTGCGAACCCACGGTAAAGTCCGAGTGGAGGATGCCAGCACGCTTTTCGGCGTTTCGCCAGACACCATTCGTCGTGACCTCAATGGGCTGGTTCGAGCCGGGATTGCCATTAGAACGCACGGCGGTGCTTTGATTAGGACCAAACCGGCCAATACAGTGGCGGAGGACAAGACCGCGTCGGATCCCAAATCCACAATTGGCAAAACGGCTGCGAGTCTGGTTAAAGAGAACAGCCTGGTCCTGTTCGATAGCGGTTCGACTTCCCTTGAAGTTGCAAAAAACGTTCCGGCCGGCCTCGCTTTTATTGCGGTAACAAACAATCTCGCCGTCGCGGAAACCCTGGCACGCCGGCCTGGGACAACGGTCATCATTGCCTCCGGCAGGATCCTGAAAAATTCCATGTCGATTGTCGGTGGCGAGGTCTTACCGTTCCTAAGATCTGTCCATGCAGATCTTTGCTTCCTTGGCGCGTGCTCGATCGGGCTAGAATTCGGAGTGGGCGCCATCGAGGCAGACGAATTGCCCATCAAGCAGCAAATGATCGAGTCCTCCGCAAAAGTGATCGCGCTGGCTGCTAAGGAGAAGTTTAGCGCAGCGGCGGCCTTCTCGGTTTGTCCGCTTAGCGCCGTTGATTCCATTATCACTGACCAAAACCCACCGCAGTCATTGCTGGACGGTTACCAAGCCATCCAAATTGCGACCGTGGCTCCTAAATAGCCAATTCCTTTCGGTCAAGAAAAGTCCCGGCGCCCGCTGGTACCAGCTTGAGTTTAATCAAGGCATTTGACAGCGAATTACTCTTGCGGTACCGATACCGTTACCGATAACACACCATTTACTATGGGCAAGGTCTACCAAGAAATCGACGAGCGCATTAAGAAGTGGATCGGTGCACAGCAGGTCTTTTTCGTGGCCACAGCTCCACTTGATCCGAACGGCCGCATCAATTGCTCTCCTAAGGATGGTTACTCGATCCGCGTCCTGGACAACAAAACTCTTGTTTACCTAGACCTGATCGGCAGCGGCGTTGAAACCATTGCTCATATTCGCGAAAATAGCCGCATCATTGTCATGATGTGCGCCTTTGAGGGAGCACCCATGATCATGCGATTTCACGGGCGTGGTGAAATCATCGAAAAAGATCATTCCGACTTTGAGCGGCTCACACCGTTATTTAATTCTGAAGTTGGGGTTCGTTCATTTATCAAAGTCCACCTCGACAGAATTTCAGATTCCTGTGGGTTTGGGGTTCCCGTTATGGAATTCAAGCACCATCGGAAACAATTGCGGACCTTCAACGAACGAAACGGCGAGGAGAAACTTGCCGAGTACAAGATCCAGCACAACTCACGATCCATCGACGGACTTCCAGGCGTTCGGACCAGATAGCTGTTGTTCGGAACGATGGTTATCCCTCTGCGGCGGCCGGGCTCGTCACCAAAGGAAAAATCGCCCTAACCCCCTAAGAACCTATGGCTACTAAAGACCTCCGCTTGGACGCTAACGTGCCTGGACCCTGGTACATTGATAGCTCCTGCTTACCCTGCCTCCGCTGCCTTGATGAAGCAGGGCCGGATACTGAAAACGCGCTTTTACATCTAAGCGACGACGAGTCTTATGTCTTCTTCGCCAAGCAGCCTAAGACTAGTGCCGAGCTAGCGGCAGCGGAATCCGCCTCGGAAGTCTGTCCGCAGAATGCGATAGGCAGAGATGGAAGCAATTAGCGCCCCGAGACTTCACTCGGTTTAGCGCTTGTCCTCCAAATTGACTCTCCGCACGGCCTTTGTCCTGGCCTGTCCACCGTAGTTTACGACGACGAAGAAGGAAGGATTGAAGGTAGCCTGGCACGAAGTGCCAGGGAATTTGCCGCGAAGCGGCTATACAGAATAGCCCAGGGCTTCAGCCCTGGGTTAGTCGCGTTATTAGACACGCCCTGAAAGTGGCGTCCGAAATGGGATCGGCAGGTATAGCAGTGGCACAATCGAGCACCGAGGTTCGCGCGACCGATTCAATCAACACACCAAACCTTGAACACATTTCCGTTGGTCGCCACTTTCAGGGCGCTTTTCCCGACGCCCGTACCCCAGGGCTATTTTGTATAGCCGCTTTGCGGCAATTTTCCGTTTGCGTTATCGATAACGTTATCGTAAACAGAGGATAATACCGCACAGCTTATGTTATCCAAGATCCGGTTCTGTTTCCCCCTTTTCCTTCTCTTCCAAACGACGGCTACTCCAGTCGATGCAGCTCCCAAAGCAGCACTCGAGATTTTCTCGTATTGGACTTCGGGCAGCGAAGCCGCAGCACTCAAGGCCCTGCTTGATCTTTACAAAGAACAAAATCCAGGCGTCGAGATCATCAATGCGACCGTCGCAGGAGGTAATGGATCGGCAGCGCTTCCAGTGTTGCAGGCTCGGCTTTTAGGTGGAAATCCACCGGACACCTGGCAAACCCATCCAGGATCCGAGCTGTTTAACCGGTATGTTACTGCTGGAAAATGCGAACCGGTTACCCAGCTCTATGCATCTGAAGCGTGGTCGAAAGTTGTCCCCGCTCAATTGGTGCACTTGATGTCTCGGAACGGAGAGACCTATTGCGTTTTAGCCGGAGTCCATCGCGCCAATGTTCTCTGGTACAACAAAAAAGTCTTGGCGAAACAGGGAATCACCATCGGTGACACGCTTACTTTTCAGGAATTCCTAGCGGCGGCCAATAAGCTCCTTACTGCTGGGATTACTCCGCTCGCCGTCGGTGATTCCGGGATCTGGACGTCTACCTGCCTGCTAGAGAATTGTCTCCTGGCAAATCTTCACGCCTCGGGCTGGAACGATCTCTGCAACAACAAGATCCCTTGGAACGATCCTCGAGTTTTAGCGGCGGTTCGCTGGTATAAGCAACTACTCGATTTTGAAAATCCGAATCACGCGGCGCTGAGCTGGGACCAGGCTATCGCTAGCGTCATTGAGGGCAAGTGCGCTTTCAGCGTGATGGGAGACTGGGCTTATGGAGAATTCAAGAAAGCGAGCCAGAAGGACAACGAGGATTTTGGCTGGGCGAACTTTCCAGAAACTGAAGGCAGCTTCGACATGGTTGGGGACGGATTTACTTTGGCCACAGGAGCTCCCCACAGAAATGAGGCACTGCAATGGCTCAAGATTCTTGGGAGCAAAGAGGGACAACTGGCATTCAACAAGATCAAAGGTTCGATTCCGGTTCGAACGGACATCGATTCAAAAGAGTTTGGTCCTTACCATCAGTGGTCGATGAACTCTTTCGCTCACGATTCGATTGTGCCCAGCGTGTTCGAAGGGGAAGCTACCACTCCCGCTTTCCAGCAAGCCCTCAATGATGCGGTATCGACCTTTTCCGGCGACAAAAATGTCGACCGACTTGTGAAGACCATGGTCAGCGCCGCCGCAGAGAGTTCTTCATCGGATTAGACCTCTCGTTCTGATCGAGGCGTAATCGCAGTCGAAGAGCCGGGCCCTTACTGGTTGCCTCTCTCAGGAGCCAAACGAGCGGGGTCGGCGCCTACTAAAAGAAGATCGACGAAGCAATTATAAATATGTCAGCAAAACCTGTCTACCCAACCCTGGAAACCAGTGACAGTAGGCTCCTTCTTTGGGGCAAGCGAGCAGCGTTGGAGATCAGTATGTCGTTTACCGGGGTTATTCGATTCCGGCACCGTCCTGGCTCGTCCGAGACCAACGAGATCCATCCAATTTTTGAGCCGAAAGACTCGATTGCGATCTCATGGACCGGCGAGCCCATCCCCATGCGCTCGGATCATTCGGACGATGAGTATGCCCAAGTCCAGTCGGATTCGATTTCGATAAAAATTAACCGTCGAGACGGTTCCTGGTCAGTTCTTACAGGAAATGGCAGCACAATCGCGCGGTTAGTCGATCAAGGGAGCAAAATCGCCTTTGATCACACCGGAATGATCTTCGAAACCAGCGTCAGTCTCGAAGCGGTTCCCGGAGAGGCTTACCTTGGGCTCGGTGAAAAGACGGGCCCGATTAATAAACGTGGACTCTCATTCGTCTTTTGGAACACAGACATCGTCCCCTATCATATCGATTCCGATCCTTTATATCTTTCGATCCCCTTTTTCATTGCGGTCAGGCCGGACTATGTATGGGGTTGTTTTCTGAACGAAAGCTGGCGAACCGAAGTCGATCTAGCAAAATCGGATCCAAGCCAAATCCGCTGGTCTTCCAGTGGCTCGGAAATGGACCTTTACCTTTTCAGCGGGCCGACCCTGCGCGATGTGGTGCAACAGTACACCCAACTGACCGGCAGAACTCCACTTCCGCCACTGTGGTCACTTGGTGCTCAACAAAACCGGTGGGGCTACGAGAAAGCGGAGGACGTTCTTAGAGTCATCCAAGGTTATCGGAACCACGGTTTACCTCTCGACGCCATCTACATGGATCTGGATCACATGGTGGCCAATAAAGCATGGACTTGGAATCGTGAGGTTTTCTCCGATCCCGAGAGACTCGTTAAACAGGCAGCTGCTCAGGGTGTTAAACTGATTCCTATCGTGAATCCGGGTATCAAGGTCGAGGCCGGTTATGCGGTGTACGATGAGGCGGTTGGCAAGAACTACCTCGTATCGACTGATCGAGGGGTACCACTGCGCGGAGAGGTTTTTCCTAACCCATCCGTTTTCCCGGATTTATTGCGAGAGGAGGTGCAAACCTGGTGGGGCGATCTTCACAAAAATTTTATTACCGCAGGAATTGCCGGCTTCTGGAATGACATGAACGAACCGAGCAATTTTTCCATTTCGGGAAGCAAACATAGCGCCATCAAAACCGAAGATGACGGATTGGGGAAAATTGAAGGCAGGACGCTGCCTTATGACGCCCGCCACGGGAAAAAGAGGCATCTGGAAGTGCACAACCTGTATGGACTTTGCATGTGTAAATCTTCCTTCGAGGCGGTGCAGCGCTTTGCACCTGACAAACGGCCGTTTGTACTCACTCGAGCCGGTTTTGCCGGCAGCCAGCGTTATGGGCCTGTCTGGACTGGAGATGTCTCCAGCTCCTGGTCCCATCTTAGCGCCTCTATTTCGATGTTAGTCGGTCTCGGGCTTTCTGGAATGCCTTTTTGCGGTGCTGATGTCGGTGGCTTTCATGGAGACACAACCGGTGAACTGCTCGTTCGCTGGTATCAGTTAGCGGCATTCTATCCGTTTCTTCGAAACCATTCTCACAAAATGAGCGTTCGTCAGGAACCGTGGCAATTTGGCGAACCATTTTTGACGTACGTCAAAGAAGCCCTTGATCTACGGTATCGACTGCTTCCGACGCTTTACACGCTCATGTTCGAGGCTGCCAACGCCGGACATCCCGTAATTCGTCCCCTGGCTTACATTAAAGCTGATGAAGAAAGCCTTTTGAGCGACGATGCCTTTCTCTTCGGAGAAAACGTTCTAGTGGCGCCCATCACCCATGCTAACGCGAGCCGCCGCAGCGTTTATTTACCGCCAGGCGAGTGGCTCGAATACCCGAATCTCTCGGAATGTCTGTTACCCAGAGAAGGCGGGCAATTCGTCGCTTTAGAAGCTTCCCTCAATCGCGTAATGACCTATGTCCGCAGTGGCGGGTTAGTCGCTCTCACGAGAAGCGCAAGCCATACTACTACCGCGAATTGGCAACATATCGAATGGCACATCAACCCGTCTTCAAGAGTAGAAGGCCTTCTTTACGAGGATGAAGGAGAGGGTTTTGGCGAACATAGAATCACTCGGGTAATCGGTGAAAGCAGACGCGACCAGATCGTGATTCGACGCGTTACCGAGGGCAGCCTTCCATCCGTTCGCGAATCAGAACAGATTCACTTGTTAGGTGTAGAGCGAGCATCGGCGGTCGAGGGATCTATTTCGCATCACGTACGTGGAAATAAGCTCGTCATTGAAGTGCCGGTGGATTGGAGCGAGTTGAAGGCTGCTACTTAGGATTAGTCTCAAGCTCCGAAGGAGCAATAGGACTAAGCCTGGGGTTTTAACCCCAGGACCGCACCCACACAACGATGCGCCCTGAAGGGGCGCCAGGTTTTTCGTGAAGGCGTGTTCTGGAAAACCGTACACGCTTACTACAACGATCCTGCCGCCCCTTCAGGGCGGGTTCTTCTATTTTTCGGTTCCTGGGGTTAAAACCCCAGGCTCAGTCCTATTGCCCCTTTGGTGCAAGAAACTAATCCTCGTGGCAATCTTCTCCCCTATCTAACTGACTCACCTGAACGCTCCTTAGCGGCTGATGCAAGAAGCGTGATCAGCAAAGCGATCGGGGCAATAGCTAGGAGCGCCCGATCAAGAGGCATCCAATGAGCAAGCAAGCCGATCAAAGGAGCTCCAATCAAAAACCCTGCATACCCGATGGTCGCCACTTGCGCGATTGCGGCAACGCCACGTCCGGGGATTTCGCCTGCCGCGGAAATTACTGCGGGGAATACTACCGACAGTCCAAGTCCCCAGGCAAAAGCGCCAAGCAGTGCGATGAAGGTTGAATTGACAAGACAAAGGGCCGTGATACCTGCGCAAGCCAAGGTGCCTGCCGATCTCAAGACCGGGACTCTCCCGAAGCGTTGAATTGCCGAGCCTCCGGTAAAGCGGCCAATGGCCATCGTTAAATTAAATCCTCCGTAAGTTAGGGCGCCGACGGCCGGAGCAGCTCCTCGGTCGTCAACCAGCACCAAAGCGAGCCAATCGTTCGCAGCGCCTTCACCGACGGCCGTCGCGAGAATGACGATACCCAAGACAATTATTATTGGTTCAAATCTAAGTCGTCTTTCTTGGCGCCTTGTCGATCCGCTCACCGGAAGCGTTTGCTGACCACAAACAACCGCTTTCTTCTCGGAACTCGAATCCAGAATGCCATCCCGCAAATAGTGAGTGGTCGCTAAACCCATAACCACCAGCAAAATCGCTGAGACCGTTGGTAGTTGCCAGCTCAACGGCAGCCCGGTGACCGCTGAGAGCCAACCGAAGAACGATCCGAACACGGCGCCGATGGAAAAGCTTCCGTGCCAGTAAGGCATCAACACCCTTCCGCGGCGTTCTTCGACCAAATGGCCTTGTACATTCATCGCAACGTCTCCCACCCCCGCACCGGCGCCCGCGATCAATAACGTTGCCCCCAAAACGAAAAGTGACCGACTTAAAGGCAATGCCGCGTAGCTGCTAAGAAGTATAACAGTCGCTACCAGGCTTATCGTCCGGGACGAATATCGTTCGACGAACCGTCCAGCGAAAGGCATCCCAAGAACTGAACCGATCCCCATGCAAACCAGCGCAAACGCAAGCTGGTCTGGACTGCAACCTAACTGGTCACGGATGCCTGGCATCCGTGAGAAGGTCGAGGCTATAGCGAACCCGTTGCCAAAGAATATCGTCCCAATTGCCAACGGAGATCCGACTCCGCCTGATTTGCTCATCCCGATGCTTTCCCCACAATCTGCTACGTTTCGGATCATCGAACTTGGTCCCTTACGAAGCTTCGGAATTCACAAAAACAAAAGCAAGGTAATCTCACCTGGGCGGGTTTCCGACGAACGATTGCTCTTGGATGCGCAACAGACGGTTCCTGACTGCCCGAATCAAGAGGCCCAATTTTTCCGATAGTCGGCCGAAAGAGTGAGCCCTCCGTCGGCATAGATCGTTTGACCTGTTATGTAGACTGCATCGTCCGAAGCCAGGAAAGCAAAGACGCCGGCAATTTCCTCAGCGGTCGCCGCTTTCCCTAGGGGGATGTGGCTTTCTACGTTCGCCCGCTTTTGTGGATCATCGGTCCAACTCTTGTTCAGTGGCGTGACGACGGCGCCCGGTGCAACCGAATTAATCCGAATTCCTCGATCGGCAAACTCGAGCGCTAATGTTTTTGTGAGGTTTCCCAGCCCCCCTTTGCTCACCGAATAAGCAATAAAACCTGGCTTCGGCTGGCTCTCATGATTGCTGGAATTATTGACAATGACACCGGGAATCTTCCTCTCGAGGAAATGACGGATCGCAAGCTGGCTAAAAACGAAGACCGCCCGCAAATTGACGTTCAATACTTGGTCGAACTCCTCGACGGGAAACTGATCCGACGGATAGCCGCGGTTTATACCGGCATTGTTAATTAGGATGTCTATTTGCCCAAGTGCGGCGACTGCCGCCTTAAACGCTTCGCCCACCGCTACTTCATCAGAAATGTCGGCTCGATGCCCAGCAATCAAAGCCTTGCGGCTTTTTGCCACACTTCGGATCTTTTCGAGAGCAGCCGCCATCTGCGCAGTTTCTACTCGATCAACAATAAAAACTGACGCGCCTTCTTCGGCAAATCTCTTGGCGACGGCGAACCCAATTCCTTGGGCTGCGCCAGTCACTAAGACATTTTTCGATTCTATTCCTTTTAACATAGTAATGAATACGTAACTACAGTCTAATGGTTCGGTACTAAAGGATCGGCGAGCGCTCGCAGTTCGATAAGCGCTCAGCGCCTTCGTTAGTCACGATGAGATTGTCTTCGATCCTGATTCCGCCAACTTTATCGATGTAGAGGCCGGGCTCGATCGCCAAAATCATCCCGGGTTCTAAGAGCACATCCGAGTCTGTCTTTAGGATGGGCTGTTCGTGGAACGCAAAGCCTACAGCGTGTCCAATATAGTGCAAGAAATACTGCTCCAGCCCCGCGGATCGAAAGCCTTTACGCGCCAACTCGTCGAGGCTCCCCGCACTCACGTTAGGTTTGACCGCTCGCACAACGGTCTCCAGGACCTCGGACACAGCCTCGATCATTCCGTGTTGTCGTTCACTTGGCTCGCCAATAATAAAAGTACGGCTGAGATCGGTCCAATAGCCGTCGGCAAATCCGTTGAATTCTATCAGGACGAAGTCTCCTTCTTGCAAGGTCCGTTTGGTAGAAAAGTTAGCTGGCAACCAGGCGTTAGCTGAATTGACCGGCCCGGACATAACAAAGGCGTACCCCCGGGCTCGGCTCGCCGTTTCGACGGATATACCATACTGTTGGAACGCCGACTCCATGATCGCCGCGACCTCGATTTCCGTCATTCCGGGGCGAGCTGCTTCTCGTGCCCTAGAAAACGCATAATCCGCGATTCGATTGCATCGCCTAAATGCATCGATCTCCCGCGGTGTTTTCAGTCGTCTCAAGTTACGAATGATACCAGAGGCGTCTTGCATGGACAGACGAGGCATCTGTTTGGTTAGAGAGATGTACATCTCCCGACCAGGTACATTTGCCTCTGATCCTCGGAACGAACCTGCCACGGTCTCAAAGGTTAATTCACAGCCTAAACGTCCAGCACTTAGGCCGAATTCCTGTAGCGCAACGGTGAGCGCCTGGACAACCTTGTCTCGAGGACTTCCTGCTTGAAGATCAGTCGGGTCGATATCGTAGCAAACTAAAAGCCCGTTCCAATCTTCTGGTACGAAAGGCTTGTCCACCGACGGAAGAACCAGGGCGCGTTGTCCCCGTCGAGTGACAACTACAGCCGAATCACCTGTACTCGGCCAGTACCCACTCAGGAAAAGGATATTCTCAGGTAAAAAACAGAGCAAACCGTCTAGTTCTGCTCCCATCAACAATTCGGTAATTCGTTCTGCGCGAGATGTCATAATGGCGTAAGTTCAATTTCTGGCGGGCATGCCCATTGGCAGCCAAGCCCAGTGCGGTTGACAGTCCGATTTTTATACTGCCTCTCTTAACTCCCGAAACACCGCTCTTAGGACTTCCAAGGTCTGATCCAAATCCGCTGACGTATGAGCAGCAGTAATTCCCGCGTGTACCGGGTGAGCTGCTCCTCCTGCAGACCAGCCGCCCGCGTGGAAGTACACACCTCTGGCCAACGACTTTTTTACGAACTGCGCGTAAAGATCATTGTCGAATTTGGCCGAAATGGTTCTCAGGTTGTAATCGTCCTCATCGTCCTCAATCCCAAAGTAGGTCGCAAACCGAGGACCGACTCCCTTAACATGACCGGGTATGCCGAACTCCTCAAATAAGGCGTTGAATTCACCGTAAAACTTGTAAGAAAGAGCGTTCAGCGATTCATAGAATTCCCCTTCCCTCATCATTTTCAGGCATTCTATCGACGCCAAAACGGGCATCACCGCCGCCGTGTAGGTCCCGCTCATCACCACTTTGCCGCCTGGAGTTAAGGCATCCATGATGTCTTTTTTCCCAACGACGGCGGCGAGAGGAAATCCACCGGCCAGCGCTTTTGCCAAGGCGGTTAAGTCGGGCGTGACTCCGTAGTGCTCTTGGGCTCCTCCCAATCGCATTCTGAAGCCCGAGAGGACCTCATCGAAAATCAGCACCACTCCTTGTTCGGTGCATAGCCGGCGAACCTCTTGTAAAAATCCTTCTCGGGGCGGCATGCAACCGCAATTGTAAGAGATTGCCTCCATTATTACGGCGGCCACCCTGCCCTTGTATTTTTCTAACGCATGCTCGAGGGCTTTTACATTGTTATTATCAACGACAATGACCTGTTTTCTAAAAGCTTCCGGAAAGCCCGCCGAATCTGGGAGGGTCTCGACTTCGCCGTGTTCGTCGATCGCGCCAATCCGTCCGTGATTGTAGAACGCTCCTTCATGCATCCCATGGAAATGTCCCTCGAAGTGGATAATCAAGTCTCGGCCGGTATAACCCCGGGCCAGACGGATTGCTCCTAACGTGGCCTCCGTACCAGTGTTAGAGAACCGCACTTGCTCCGCAGATGGCACGGATGAGCAGATTAGTTCCGCCAATTCTGCGTGGTGCGGTGTATCGAAATTCATGAAGAAACCCTCCTCTACGGACCGCTCCACCGCCGAGCGCAGCCGCGGATGATTGTGTCCAAAAAAAGCTCCTCCCGCCGAGTTATGGAAGTCGATGTATTCACCGCCATCGACGTCGTAGAGACGCGCTCCGCTTGCGCTCTTTAAATAAAGCGGCCGGCCGATGCTCCCGTGAATCCGGCCCGGGGCGCAGGCTCCGCCCTTCATATACTTAGATGCCCTGGCGTACAGAGAATCTGCCGCCGGCGTCACTTTCGCTGCTTCCTTAGTTTGAGTCGTCATAGTTTATAAATTCTTTCGATGGTTTTTTTACCGAGTTGAAGCGGCGCTGCGGTCTCAATGGACTGGCGCCACCCCTTTGTTCATGGTGGCACCCGGGCACACGCCATTTGCGGAGCTAATGTGATCGGCTACGCGCAGGGCCTGAGCAGCGATCGTTAGAGCCGGATTTACCGCCGCTGAGGCCGGAAAAAACGAGCCATCTACCACGTACAAATTCGGCACCTCGTGACTCCGGCAGAATGTGTCCAGAACGGAAGAACCCGGATCCATACCGAAACGTGCGGTGCCACATTGGTGTGAATTACCGCCAATGCCCATGCGCTGGACAAAGACTGCCTGATAACCTGCCTTTTTCAGAATACGGCTAACCGTTTTTAGCAGCGCCTTATGAGCACTCACGTTTCTCGGCTTCCAGAAGATCTGGATCTTGTCATCGGAAGTAATTGATACCCTGTTTTCTTCATCTGGCAGGTCCTCGCTAATAGCCCACCAATCCACGCTATGCTGTGCGATGCGATCGGCTAACCAATGCGGCAGCATCCCGCTAACCGTCCTCAACATCTCCGCCTTCGATTTGCCGAGTAGTTGGACACTACCAAGCGGGAATGGATATCGCCGGCCCCCATTGAAATAAAAATCACTAATTACCATCGTTTTCTGAAAGACGGTCGGATTTCGACGCGTGAGATCGACAGCAAGGATGGCAGAATTCAGATGGGCCATATAGTTCCGCCCAACCAGGTTACTGGAATTACCAATCCCGAATCGATGCACCTTGCTCGTCGACCTCAATAGAAGAGCGGCGGAGTTAATGGCGCCGCATGAGACCACAAAGATGGCAGCCTCAATCGAGAATTCCCGATCGTGCCTCGTTCCCTCGGCGCGAACTACTCGATCTCCTGCCTGGTTAGCGACCAGTCGCCGCACCTGCACGCCCGTATACAATTCGATCTTTTCATCGCGCACGGCGGGTCGTACACAGCAAACATCGGCGTCCGCTTTCGCGTCCAATAGACAGGGAAAACCGTCGCAGGTATCACACCTAATGCAGCGGCCGCCGAGACGATGATCAACACCAAGAGGAAGATATCCGGGGTTCAACCCGAGATTCTTGAGTCGGTTTTTGAGGTCTAAGATGTAAGGCTCGTGCTCGAGTGACGGGAAAGGCAATGGTTCTGAACGCGGCGGATCATTGGGATCTCCACCCTCTAGCCCATGCACAAAGTATAATTTCTCCGCCTTAGTATAGTAAGGCTCTAAATCTTCATACTGAATCGGCCAGGCTGGAGAGACTCCCTCGCAGTGCTGTACGGCACTAAAATCTTCCTTCCGCAGCCGCATCAAAGCAGCCCCGTACACTTTGGTGCTTCCACCCACAAAATAGTGCATCGCAGGATGGAACTCATTACCCTGACCATCAAGCCAGGTTTCGTTGGCTTTGTACCGGCCTTTCCCAAAGACAGCTTCAGCGTCCCAATTCTCGCGCTCCTTGGGTAGGAACTCGCCTCTTTCCAGGAGGGCAACTCGCAGTCCCGAACTACCTAGGGCGTAGGCCAGTGTTCCGCCACCCATTCCCGAGCCGATGATCACAACATCGTATGCCAGCTCCTTCGCTTTGGATCGCTCTGCCATGGTCTTGACTACCCCTTGACGGATCCCGCCAGCATGCCTCTGACGAAAAACTTACCTAGGAAGATATAAATCAGCGCCGTTGGGAGGGCCGCGATCACCGCTCCTGCCATCACCACGTTCCAGTCCACCGAGAATGATCCGGACAAGTTGTTTAAAGCGACCGTAATCGGCTGCGCCTTTGGATTTGGCACAATCGTGACGCCGAATAGAAAATCATTCCAGATATTCGTGAATTGATAGATACCGGTTACGACGAAAGCCGGCTTAGCCAGAGGTAACATGATTCGCAGCAACACCTCCATCAATGTCGCGCCATCGATCTTTGCTGCCTCGATAAGCTCGTTCGGGATTCCGTTGAAGTAGTTGCGAAACAGCAGTGTCGTTATGGGAATTCCGTAGACAACGTGCACGGCGATCAAACCGACAACCGTTCCATACAGATTGATCGTCTGTAGAAACTTTACTAAAGGAATGATGATGCTCTGATATGGAATAAACATCCCAAATACGAACGCGATAAATAATAAATCGGATCCCTTAAACTTACATTTTGAGAAGACATAACCGTTTATTGCTCCCAAGATCGCAGAGATAATCGTGGCTGGGATGGCCATGAAGAGGCTATTCAGCATGCTCGGCCATAACTTTTTCCAAGCTTCCGCAAACCCCCCTCCGGATAGATAACTAGGAAGGTTCCACATTGAGCTAAGACTCACATTCGTGGCGTCCTTCAGCCCGGTAACAACCATCAAATAAATCGGCATCAGGAATACCAAAAGGAAGCAGCCAAGCGCTCCGAGAGTAGCCCAATCGCCTAACGAGCGGGGCATGCCGGCGCCGAACCACCTTGTGGGAGCCGCTTTCATCTGGTCCTCCCCAGCGTTCGTAATAGATACGGAACGATGACGATCGCGACCAATACTAACATGACAATCGAAGCGGCAGCCCCAGTGTTGTATCGAATCGCTTTGAACGTCTGCTCGAACACAAACACTCCTGGAACGTCGGTGGCAAAGCCGGGGCCGGCTCCGGTCATGGCAAACACCAGATCGAAAATCTTCAGCGATATGTGGCCTAAGATGATGATCAAGCTGAGGGTAACCGGTTTTAGTTGGGGAATAACCACTCGCGTATACACCTGCCACTCGCTCGCGCCGTCGATTCTGGCCGCCTCCCGCAATTCATGCGGCACCACGGCTAGACCGGCGATGTACATCGCCATCGCAAATCCCGAAAGTTGCCAACTGGCGGCGATCACCACCGGGATGAGTGCTACCGGAATTCCAATTTGAAAGGCGAGATCATTCACCATCGGGAAAGCCTTTCCTAGGATATCGTTGAGCGGACACAACACGGAAGGATCCGTGATCCAGCCGGGTTTGAGCGGCGGCGCTCCCACCGAGGCTAATAGGTGGTTAATTCCAAGGGCATTAAAGAGGAGGTTAACACCGGCCTCCGGATTGAATATCCAGCGCCAGGCTACGCCCGTTACGATAAACGACAGTGCGTAAGGAAATAGAAAGATGTTGCGGAAGAAGTCGCAAGCAATCAGCCGGCGGTCGAGTAGGAGCGCCAGGAGGAGGCCGACACCGATAGCCACCGCCAAAAAAAGGATGGTAAAAACGACGAGATTTCGGAGGTCGCACTGCCATCGGGCCGTTCCGAACATCTGCGCATAAGTCAGCCAGGCTGGGTCCCGAAGACCCAGGTTCATTACCGGAGAGCTCCAACGCGAGACCGAAGTCCAGAGAGTGAAAAAGATGAAGCCGTAAATGAAAACCATCACCGCGACTGCCGATGGTGTGACCAGGAATATTGGCAGCCAGCGTCCTCGATTTTGACGCCGGGAACTCGCCTTTGCCAGGGCCCGGGCGGAGCTCGTTTCTAAGACCGGAGGCCCGATTGAATATTTCGATTGGCCGCTACTCATCAACTCCACTCCGAGCTACGCGGAAAGCGTTACGGCCCTCTTAGTACGTGACGACTCAAGAATCGCGGTCGCGATAGTAACTGATTTCAGCCCGTCTTCTCCGGTGGCGAAAGGGCGGCCATGGCCATTAACCGCTTCTATGAATTCGTGGATCAGAAATTCGTAGTGGTTTTCGATGGTGCCGACCGGTACCTCTTCCCTCTTACCGTCCCTTTGTAAGTGAATGCGCCCGTTCGGTCTCTGTAGCAGATTCTCTTCTGCGTACAGCGAGCCCTCCGTCCCGTGAATCTGTAGGCCGGTTAGGTCGTTCCCGACCGTAAACGAATCATGAAACTGGGCCAGGACCCCGCTACGAAAACGCATCACCCCCATCACCCCATCTTCTATCGAAGGGGCGGCAATCCCCTGATTCGCCGTGAAGGCGATGATCTCCTGCACGTCGTCATCCAGGACGAAGCGAAGCGTGTCGGCGACATGTACCGAAATATCCAGGACAACGCCGGCGCCGGCCTCCGCACTTTCTGTGCGCCAACCCCGGTTTTCTTCTGGAAGAAGGACCGCGAAAAACGATCTAGCTGCTAGTGGCTTGCCAATTACGCCATCTTTGATTAGCGCCCGCAGCTTTCGTTGAATTGTTGAGCTCCGCAGATGATGGTTAGTCGCAAATATGACCTTGGCGTCAGCACACGCTTTTATCATTTTGCGTGCACCGTCCACACTCAATGCTAGCGGCTTGTCGCAAAGCACGTGTTTGCCATGCTCCGCTGCCGCAATCGTTTGTGCCTCATGTTGATCATTTCGCGTTCCGATGTAGACGGCATCAATTTCCTGGTCCCCGAGGAAGGTATCGAGAGAACTATAAAATTTGGGGATTTCGGTTTCCGCGGCAAAACGCTTGGCTCTTTCCGGGCTGCTGCTATACACAGCGGCAACCTTGGCATCGGGTTGAGCATTGATGGCATTAATCATCCAGCTTTTAGCAATGTTGCTGGCGCCGACGATGCCCCATTTTAGTATCTTGGTTTCATTCATGTGAGAATCCTCTTTCTCGCTCGCGTTACCTCACGTTTAAGTCTTGCGTAATCGCTCCTCACCGAACTTACTAAGGTAACTCCCCCCTGGTGAACTTCGGAGCCATGACTAGCTATCCGCCGTTTTGGACCGAGGAGCGATTACGCCTACTGCCCCCAAAAGTTGTTAGTTGCTGACGCTGTCCTTCGCAGCGCTGTCGACCGCTTTTACAAACGCGTTTACGTTCTTGTTCCCCACAAAGCCGCTAACCGCATCCGCAATGGCCTGCTGAAACGCAGGGGTAGCAGCAGCGCCATGAAAAAGACTGGGCGCCAACGCGTCTTTTTTGAAATCCGCCATCGACCATTGCTGATATACACTCAGTTCCTCAGGATTGATGTCGGTCCGGACCGGGATAGAGCCTTTGATTTTGTTAAAATTTAACTGCGCCTCTTTGCTGCCGATCGCTTTCAACCACTCGATCGCCATTTGTCCATGTGGCGCATTCTTAGCCGCGACAAAGCTATCGCCCACTACAAGAAAATCACCATCGGTTTCTGGGAATGCGACCCAACCAAAGTCTTGATTTTCTTTCTGATTAGCCTTCAAGAATTCGCCGAAGGACCAATCGCCCATCACGCTGAAGGCGCACCGGCCGTCGATGACCGCCTTGATGGCCTGATCCCAACTCAATGCAGAGTGATCTTGATTCTGATAGCTAAGAAATTTGCCGTAGACAGCGAGCGCTTCTTTTACTTTGGGACTGTCCCAGGAAAGTTTCCCGTCAAATAGACCAGCCCAATCCTTCGGCCCCACCTTCGCCAGAAGCACGTTCTCGAGAATGTCGCCAGACGCCCAAATACCGGAGTCACCCACGGCCAGCGGCGTAACGCCGGCTGCTTTCAACTTCTCGGCCGCTGCAAAGAATTCCGCGAAACTGATCTTGTTCCCGATTTTGATGCCGTTCTTATCCAGGACCTTCTTGTTATACCAAAGCACGTTCAGGCGATGAACCCCGGTCATAACAGAGTAGATCTTTCCTTTGGAGCTGAGCTGATCGATCAGCGATTTGGGGACAACTGTGTTCCAGTTTTCCGATTGGTAGATGCTGGTGATATCCTGGCAGAATCCCGGGTCCACGTATCGTGAAAACAGCTCCTGGCCGGGATGGCTCTGCCAGGTATCGGGAGGATTGCCGCCTGCTAGCCGCGCCTGTAGTACGGGCATTGCGTTGGTGCCGCTGCCGCCAGCGATGGCGGCATTGATAACTTCTACATTCGGATTCCCCTGCTTGAATACTTGGAACAACGCGTCCAATGCGCTGGCTTCGCTTCCCGAAGTCCAATACGAAAACACTTCAAGCTGGTTGCTGTTCGCCGCCTGTGCGGACGAAAGGCCGATGGTTGAGCAGTAACTTAGGACTGCTGAGGTCGAGAGCAGGTACTTTATGAATCTGTGCATAGATGCGGTGGTTTCTAGTGGGAGGCCGAGACTCGCTCGGCAAAATTGGGGGAACTCATTCCTGGACTCGGTTTTCCATGCGGGTGCAGACCAATCGCTCAAGAAGGAGCAACAACTCATTCCGCACTGAGAACGTTTCAGTCGGAACCGCGCGCTCATTGGGGATGGAACAAGCTGGATTCAGTTGAGCCTCCTCGATTTCGATCACGTTATCGATAACGGAATAGATGTCAAATGCTCAAATTTCTTTTTTACAAGCTCAATCAAAACCTTTCGACAAGTGGTCAGTGCATATATGATAACGATAACGTATTCGGTAGCAGACACCGCGAGCTAAACAGTGTCGATCAGCGCGTTGCCATTAACTTCCCACTCCAGAATCTCAGTTAAGTCTCATTTCTCGATCCCTGAAAGTGAACCGCCATGCAAAGCCCAGACCAACCCGCCGATCCCAACCCAACGGCCAAAATGCCTCGTACAAATGATACGCGAAGAATTTTCGATCTTTCCGACAGGGTAGCCGTCGTCACCGGCGCGACCGGCGTCTTAGGTAGCGCACTGGCAATCGGTTTAGCGCGCGCCGGGGCAAAAGTAGGGATCTTGGGTCGCCGGAGCGAGGCCGCAGAGGCCACTAGCGCGGTAATCCGCGAGTTCGACGGTCAATCGCTTTGTTTAACAGCAGATATTTTGGACGTCGCCGCACTCCAGGCTGCGAAACGGGCGGTTTTAGAACGTTGGAATCGAATTGATATCCTGGTTAACTGCGCTGGAGGGAATGTGGCGGACGCGATCGTCAATAACGAACGTACCTTCTTTACTCTAAGCCAGGAGGCGATGGAACAGGTCGTCAATCTGAATCTCAACGGCACCCTTCGGCCATCGCAGGTTTTTGGTGAGGTAATGGCTGATCAGAAGAGTGGATCGATTGTTAATATCTCTTCGATGAGCGCTCAAAAACCCCTGACCCGAGTCATTGGTTACAGTGTGGCCAAGGCAGCCGTAGAGAATTTAACGCGATGGCTGGCCGTTGAGCTCGCCAAGAAGTTCGGTGAAGGCCTTCGAGTAAATGCCATTGCCCCCGGCTTTTTTCTCGGGGAGCAAAACCGGGCGCTGCTGATTAACGAAGACCGATCTCTCACCCATCGCGGGCAGACGATTATCGATCACACTCCCATGGGGCGTTTCGGACACCCAGACGACCTGGTCGGAACTGCTATCTGGCTTGCCAGCGATGCGGCTCGCTTCGTCACGGGAGTAGTTGTACCGGTCGATGGCGGTTTTTCCGCTTACAGCGGGGTGTAACCTGTGAGCTCAATCACGCCCGGGACTCCAGCTACGTATAATCTAGACTATTTTCCTGATCCGCCAGATTGATTAGAGGGTTGCACGCCTGCGGCGTTCACCGGCAACGTGAACTCAAAGACGGCCCCTCGTGGACGGTTGGCTTTCGCCGAAACCCGGCCTCCATGAGCTTCTATGATCGAACGAGTAATGGTCAGACCAATGCCGAGGCCGTGAGGCTTAGTCGAAAAAAATGGATCAAAGAGATGATCGAGATGCTCTGCGTCGAGGCCCGGACCCGAATCTTTGATAGTGACTGATACTTGAGCTGGCCGGGGTCCAACCGAAGGCGGTCTTGGACCGGACTCCTTAGCTTCTTCGGAGTCGATTTCAGCGATCGTCTGCGATGCCAACTGCAACTCGCGTGGACCGTCCGACACCGTGCTCATCGCTTGAATCGCATTGACTACCAGATTCAGAAGCACTTGCTGCAACTGGATCCTGTCAGCCTTCACCGACGGTAAATCGTTGGCAAACTGGGTTCGCACCGATATGTGATGCCTTTGTAGTTCGTTCTGAGTGAGAGCAAGAACTTCTTGAATGACATCATTTATCTCCAGTGGCTCTTTGGCTATCGGCGCCTTTTTGATTAGAGCTCGCGTCCTTGCGATCACCGCGCTCGCTCGATTGCCATCACGAACGATGCGGTGAATGGCATCGCGAGCTTCGGCCAGGTCAGGCGCCTCTCTAGCGAGCCAACGCAAGCTGGCGTTGGCGTTAGTGACGATGCCCGCTAAGGGTTGGTTGATCTCATGGGTGATCGATGCAGTCAGCTCACCTAAAGTCGACATGCGCGCCACGTGCGCCAGCTCCGCCTGAGCCTTCAGCAACGCTTCTTCGGCGCGTTTTTGTTTGCTCAAATCGAGCGCGAAAGCCACGCCATCGTCATTACTCCCTTCGAACATGGCACCGCCAATCATAATCGGAACCCGGCTGCCGTCCTTTCGGCAAAACTCCTTTTCAAAGGGCTGGAAAATTCCAGTGGCCGCTAACTCAGCCACAGCCACTTCATCGCGGCCATGCCATTCAACCGGCGTCAGATCCGTCCAGCGCATGTGACCGGAAACAACATCCTCGCGGCTGTATCCCACCATGCGGAGAAAGGCTTCGTTCGCCTCGGTGATTTCACCTCTGAGGCTAAAGATCACTATCCCCATAATGTTCGCATCGACCAAGCGCCGGATTTTTGCCTCGCGCACCTCGAGGTCGCGGTAAAGGCGCGTATTTTCGAGCGATATCGCCGCTTGCGACGCCAACAATTTCAGCACCGAAGTCCGGGCCGGAGTAAAGACCTTGGGACTTAACCTATTTTCTAGATAGAGAACGCCGGTAAGCTTCGCCCGGTTGATCAACGGTAAACACAAAATCGAACGTGCCTTTGGTTGACTGATATAACCATCTATAGAAACCGGATTCTTAGCGTCATCGACGATTACAGCCTCTTGCGTGCGCACCACATAGTTGATGATAGATTCTGCCGCCGCGAGTGGATCGGCAAAGGTATCCGCCAAGCGCACGATAATCCCATCACCGCCAGTCACGCCTTCCGCCTCTACGCGTAATTCGGTACCTCGGGAAAGGAACAAAAGCCCGCGCTCCGCACCCGCGTTTTCAATCGCTGTGCGCATCAGCGTATCAATCAATTTCTCCGAGACGATCTCGCCCGACACTGCCTGCGAGACTTTGATAACCGTAGATAAATCGAGGTGTTCGACCGGCGCACCGATAGTGTTGGTTGGACCCGCCGCTGGCACGTCGTCCCTGAGATACGGATATAACTCGTCGAGTTGTCGCACCTTGCCATCGGCTCCCCAAAGGAGGTACCAGTACCGAGCTTTCCGCAAGTAGGCGTGCGCGATCGTATCGAAACCGCGTGCCACGTAGAATCGAGCTGCAAGCTCGTTGGCGAGCGCCTCATTGTGGACAAAGCCGTTTGCATTTGCCGAGCGGATGGCCTGTTCGTAAAGGCGCTCGGCCTCGAGCTCGCGGCCTTCGATACGGGCAATTTCGGCGCCAACCAGGGCGGCGCGGCTCTCGAAATTCTCCGGGCAATTCTCGGCCCATATTTCGAGTTGTCTGTAATGCGCGGTCAGAGCCTCGAAATGCTCCTCCTTCGTCCGGCCGAGCCGGACTTCGAAGGACAAGTCCCCCTTCGTCCGGCTGAGCCGGACTTCCTCCGTCGCTGAAGCTATGGCGGATAAGTCGGAGGACAAGTGCTGTCGTTGGTCGGCCGCCGTGGAACCGCAGGATGAGGCCCGCGAAAGCGCCGCGTAAAAGTGGTACTCCGCCACTCTAAAGAATGATGGCGATGTCCAAAGCAAGCGTTCCGCCCTCAATGAAGCCTCGACGGCAGAAGCATAGTCTGCGGCAAAGAAACGAGCTTGTAGCTTTCGGACCCAGTATTCGCACTCGGGAAGCGCCAGTGCTGGGTTAGTCGCGAAATGATCTTCGAATTGAACCTCATCAAACTGTCCATTGTCAAAACAGCCAAATTTCGGCGTCAAGCCGCGAAGTGTCCGGATCAGCCCAAGCTGCGCGTTGATGGTGTCAATAACGATGCCGAACCGGGCTTTCTGGGCGAACTGGAGGCCGTGCTCGGCTTCACGTTGCACCTCGGCAAGCGGATCTCCTGCCGCCAAAAGATTCGTGTTCAGGTTGTTGCAACTGTACGCGGCATAAGTAAGATCGCCGATCTTATTTGCGACCTCAAAAGCGCGACGCAGCAGATCACGGCCGGCCCGGACATGTTTCGTCCATGGCACGATGTGACTCCCAAAACACATATAGGTCCTCGCCTGGAACCGCTTCAAGCCACGCTTTTCAACCAGCTCATAGCCAAGCTGGCCGAATTGAAATCCGGCTTGGTAGTTGCCGAAGTATGGGCCAGCTACCATGCCAAGCCATACATAGGCGAAACATGAACCATCGCTGTTTCCATGAACAAGGCTAAGATTAACCGCCCTACAAATAGCTAGGGAAAAAAAGTTCGCATTCCATGCCGGTCCCAAAACCTTCGCCAAAACATCTAAAGTCGCGATCGATTCCGGATCGCTCATCAAAGGCAGTTCGATGAGCTCTTCGATCGGCCGGTTCCCGAGCTTCATCCAGACCTGCTGGTATTCTCGCTGCGCTTCCTCGTCTGTCGGACGTGATGGCCATTCGACGTCCAAGTGCCGTAGGTACTCGAGACACACGCCGACAGCGCGATCCAGCTGATCGAGCGTCAAGTACAGATCCACTCGCAAGCACGCGACGCTAGCCCGCTCCAGCTTATTTGCCACACGGTGTGAAAGCTCCGTCAAGCGCTCCGTTGCGGCAACTAGCGCACCAGTTAGGAACTCACATTCCGCTCGGTGTAACTCAAGGTGGAACCTGAGTTCATGCCGGCGCTTCCAATCATCATTCTCTAACAATGCCGCCCCGGCAGTGAAATAGGTAAGCGCCGAGGCATAGGCTGTAGAGGCCCTGGCACGGTTGCCCGCCTTTAGATTGAGTTCGGCCAACTGCTCACGTTCATTTCGCGCGCTAATCAAGGCGACGCCCCGATTCAGCTGATTAACGATCTCGAAGATCATCTCGTCCCGCTTCTCTGGGGGAGTGTGCGACACGAGCAGCCTCCCTATTCGAAGGTGGACCTCGGCGCGCAGTCCTTCGGGGATCAAGGAGTAGGCTGCCTCTCGGACACGGTCGTGGATAAAACTATAGGAGCCCTGGTGACGCACAATATATCCAAGCCGGAGCGCCTCCCACAGGGCCAAGTGGATCTCCTCATCCGATCGCCGATGAGTGGTACAAAGCGTGGCGAAATCGGCATTGCTTCCCACGCATGCAAACTGCTGTAACACTTTCTGAGTTTCGACTGGTAAGCGGTTCAGCTTCCCCACCATGAGATCGAGCACATTGTCGGTGTAGCCCTTTGCGTGAATGCGATTCAAGTCCCAGGACCAACCGCCGTTGTGGTGGAATGTGAGTAAACCCTCTTCGGTCAGTTCAGAAAGAAACTGAATCGCAAAAAATGGATTCCCGGCCGTCCTGTCATGGACCAATTGCGCGAGAGGGGTCACCCTCTCCGGTTTGCACTGAAGAGAATCCGCAACTAAGCGTCCCAAGTCTTCACAGCAGAGTGGCCCAAGGACGATTTCCTGCACCCTCGCCCCGGAGTTAGTGATCACTTCGAGCTTCCGCATCAGCGGATGATCACGGCTAACTTCGTTGTCCCGATAGGCACCGATTAACATCAAATGGCGGACCTCCGAACCGGTCAGCAGATACTCCAGCAAATCGAGCGTCGCTGCGTCCAGCCATTGCAAATCGTCAAGGAATAGGGCTAGTGGATGTTCCGGCCGCCCGAACACGGCAATAAGTCGCCGGAATACGAGTTGGAAGCGTACCTGCGCTTCGCGCGGTGGAAGCTCAGGAACTGGCTGCTGTTCTCCGATGATGAGCTTCAATTCAGGCACGAGATCCACAATAAGCTGCCCGTTTGGGTCCAACGCTTCCCGGAGGGCATCGCGCCAGTCGCGCAGCTCAGACTCACTTTTGTTTAGAAGCGGACGGATAAGGCCTTGAAAGGCTTGGGCTAGAGTCGCGTAGGGGATGTCTCGTTTGTACTGGTCGAACTTGCCCGATGCAAAAAGGCCTCGGGGCGGAACCAGCGCCTTATATAGCTCATTAACCACGGAGGATTTGCCGATACCAGAATAGCCCGAAACCAGCATCAATTCCGGCGTGCCATTCGCAACACCCCGGTCGAAGAAGGCCAGCAAAGTATCGATCTGATGAGTTCGCCCGTATAGTTTTTCAGGAATCAATAGCCGATCTCGAGTGTCGTGTTCGCCAAGTGAAAACTCTGGGATTTTCTCCTGAACTCCTGTAACTTCTGAACTCCTCAAATACTCATCCAGGCAGCGTCGAAGATCTCGCTCAACCCCGGCGGCTGTCTGATACCGTTCCTCGGCCGTCTTGGCGAGCAGCTTCATAATGATGGCAGAGACAGTTGCCGGCACCTCCTTCGACCGCTCACTTGGCGAGACCGGCTGTCTTGCTATGTGGCAATGCACCCATTCTATCGGATCGGAAGCGGTGAAGGGAAGACTCCCGGTCAACATTTCGTAAAGTGTGATGCCAAGCGAGTAGAGGTCGCTCCGGGAATCGATGGAACGATTCATTCGTCCCGTCTGCTCGGGTGCCATATACGCAAGTGTTCCCGCGATAAACTCGGGAGGGTTAGGAGACTGGCGCTCACGGGGAAGCCGCGAGGCGATACCAAATCCCCTCAGCCAACACTGGCCGGTGACTGAGTTTACCAGAACATTGCCCGGCTTGATGTCTTTGTGGATAATTCCACTTTGATGCAACTGACCAACTGCTCTGCAAAGGCCAATTGCGAGACGCAAGAACAGTCCCAAGTCCAACGGCTGCCCGCCCGCATCCGACGCCGCGGACTTGTCCTTCGACTCGTCCGCCGTAGCCTTGGCGAAGGAGGAAGCTTCAGCGAAGGAGGAAGAGTTGCGGGCGGGACCGAGCAATTGATCTAGAGGCTCACCCCCGGGATCCTCCAACACAAGTACCGTGCGGTCCCAGTGCCGAGCAATTGCCATTGGACGGGCTGCCCATGTAGAATCAAGCTCTTCTCTCAGGCAATATGCGTGCTCCTGCCATTTCAGAATCTCCGGCGCCGGATACTCCGTCACCGGCGAAACCACAAGAACCCGACTAGATCCATCGTCCTTACTCCGCCCCCGATAAAGGATGAACTCGTCATCCTTCCGTAGCACCTCGAAAACGTATTGTGATAGGTCAATCACAGGCACTGCTCTGCCGCACGAGTTAGCCGTTTCTTCCCGAGATCAGCGAACTCGATCCCGTCGGGTAGGATCAGAGTCCAGACCAGACGACAAGCGCCATGATAAGAAAGTTCCGGTTTCTGTGCGAAAAGCGAGATAACAACTATGCTCATCGTGCCACTGACGAACGTTCCAATGAGGCGATAAAATCCTTTACTCTATATCCAACAACTCCAATCAATTGCGCCTCCGTGATTGATCACGTCTCGATAACGTCCAGTATCTAAATCCTCAAATTTGATCATTCCATTCGAGCGAGCTTGATCTCGAGTTCTATGCGTTGTCGCCCGAAATCGTAAACAATTCGAATAGAACAGCGCGATCGAATGAAGCCTTTTTGTTATCACTCCTTCGATCTGCGGCCATTAGTATCCCACGCCGAAATCGCCCGGGCCGGAAGTTCTCGGCAAGGTATCGCCACGAAGCAAACACCAGCGACCAAGCCGCATTGATTGTCGACACACGGATGGCGATGCGATGAGGGTTACCGATCAGCCGTCACGGTCCGCAACCGACCATTCCGAGTGCAATTGCTGGTAAGCTGTCATAGCGTTTTTGCGAACGACTCAAAATTCTGTGGGAAAAGTTGGCCGCTTTCGCCAATTGTAACGTCATCGTTATCGAATAATTGATTCCTTGTCAAATCCCAGGTCAGCTGCCTTGCGCGGGATCTGTTTTCCATAATCACGTATTCGGTTGCTTTCAGCGAGTACGCGTGCTCCAGCCATTTCAGGATTTCCGGAAGCATTCCTAAGGTTCGTGGCGATCTCGATCTCCGCTTTGGACAGCGATGAGTGACCTTGGTAGTAAGCGTCCAAGGGCACGATTACTTCGATCAGTTTAGGGTTTTGCAGAAAGATCTTGTAGGGCCCCTGGCACTCGCCCGCGTTCTTTCATTGTAAACGCATGGGCCTTTTTTGGTCGGCGGTCATCTTCTCGAGGGCAAGTTCACAGTACCGACCGAATGCCCCGAAGTCAGGAGTGTTAGTCGTTTCGGGTCATCGTCTTCAATTTTCGTCGCTCATGGTATTGTTATCATATTCGCGGGATTATCGTGGAAATCGTATTTTACTCTTTCACTGATAGTTGTTTGCGATAAGGTGCTTCTCCGAGATGGAACTGCGTCACCTGCGTTACTTCACGGCAGTGGCCGAGAATCTGAATTTCTCGGAGGCTTCGCGCCGGATTCACGTCGCCCAACCCGCCATCAGTCAAACCATCCTTGACCTTGAAGAGGAAATTGGAGTGCGTTTGCTCGTGCGGGACCGCCGCACGGTTCGGCTGACGGCCGCCGGCGAAATCTTCCGGCGCGAAGCACTCGAAACCTTGCGTCGAAACGAGGCGGCGGTTCGTTTGACCAAACGTGCTTCGGTGGGGGAGGTAGGACGACTTCGCATCGGATTC
>Ga0207067_10063_pt1 | contig 35442 bp, 33 predicted proteins | sample Alteio_BWMinCont_25_FD_153484 | JGI IMG/M metagenome (GOLD analysis project Ga0207067, IMG submission 153484) | Enriched cells from forest soil in Barre Woods Harvard Forest LTER site, Petersham, Massachusetts, United States -... | ecosystem: Environmental > Terrestrial > Soil > Temperate forest >...
AATTGCATCAGATGCCAAGGCAGCACCCTTGATGAGAGGAACTGCTGTACTGATGAAAAATACAGGCTTACAGCTGATGGCAAATTTTTTCAGCAATGTTGGCGGGCCCAACTTCCCATTTAGAGCTTTCACTGATAAAAATAAGGCCATCGAATGGCTTATGAAACTTTGGGAAATTGGACAATTGCAGTTACTTGTTTAATCTTATTGAAATGGATTCTACATCAAAAGCACGAAATAAATAATGAGAATACAGCAGATTTGGGCATCAATTATCGGTTCTGCCACTTTACTGATAGGAACACTTAGATTCTTTATTCCTGTCCTGAATACCAATATCCCTCTTTTAGATGGGATAATACATATAGTTACCGGCGGCTGTTTTATAACCGGAGCCTGGGCTCAAAATGGTCAATACGTAAGCCGGGTAAATCGCTGGATTGGTTTTTTCTATGTCCTTTTTGGAGCCAACGGCAATAGTTATCCTCATATGATAGTAGGCTTGATTTCAATTCTGATGAGCATGATACCGAATACCCCTAAAAGGGATTTAATTTAATTCCGGAAATATTTTCAAATAACAATTTACTACGGTTTAAATCTTTAATTACCTTCTCAGCAAGGTCTGATTCATTAAAAATTTCAATCGTTTATGCCTTTACAACAAACGCCTTTGAAATTGTACCGATGTAACTTTACAGTCATGCTCAATCCAATAGGCCCGGCTCCGATGATGACCACGTAAATAATTGTTAACAGACTTTTCCGGAAATACTATAATGTACTATATTTGAAAAGCTTAACAGCTTCAAAAATCCGCGTTTTGAAAATTAAGACATCCATAACATTGCTGGTGGGCATAATCCTGTTAGTGCTTTTTGTAACACTTATATTTTCATTGGTTTCAATTAATCGCTTGCAGAATAACCTGAAAGTTCAGGTCCATACTAATACGGTAATTTTCGAATTGAAGGATAACCTTACATTTTTATTGGATGCCGAAACTGGTGCGCGCGGCTTTGTCATTACATCTGATACGAGTTATTTGCATCCCTATTATCTGGCGCTTCCAAAAATTGCCGTTAATACAAATCAATTAAGGGAGCTTACTCAGGACAATCCAATCCAGCAAAAGAATCAGGACACACTTGAAAAGTTAATACGTCAGAAACTTGCCCGGCTTGCAACGGGCATTTTATTAAAAAAACAAGCCGATGAAAAAGCAAAACCAGTTATACATTCCTCACATGAAGGGAATAGTATAATGGAAAAAATAAGAGTTTTAAACAATTCCATGCAGGCAGAAGAAGTAGCACTTGATGAAAAAAGAACGTCAAACACAAAACAAAGCGTTGAAAATACGCAAACACTTTTTATAGTTGAAGGATTGTTTTCAATACTTACAACTGTATTCCTGGCATTCATGATTTTCAGAGAGCTTGCCAGACGGAAACAAACCGAAAAGGAATTGGCAAATTCCAGTGAACGATTTTTAAAAATATTTGCTGAAAACCCGATTGCAATGTCCTTGTCGGAAATTGGAACCAGTAAAATCCGTTATGCAAATGAGCGTTATTATAAATACTTTGGATACAGTGAGGAAGAGGTTATTGGTCATACTTCCCATGAATTAAAACTTACTTCGCCTGAAGAAGACGCAAGATTGGCTCCTATTTTACTTGGTTATCTCAGTGAAAGACGGTCTATTGCCGAATTGCAAAAATTATCGAAGGAGGAAACTGCACAACTACTTACGGGGTTAAAAAAAGCAATGGGTGATAAAGGATTAGATGTTTTATACACCCGGAAAAACGGGGAAACCTTTAATGCGCTGCTTTCTTACGACCTGATAGAATTAGATGGAAAAAAATATGCAGTGACCTCCTATATGGACATCAGTGAACAAAAGGAGGCAGAGAATAAAATAATAGCCTATTCAACAGAGCTGGAAAGGAAAAACAAAGAAATAGAGCAATTCGCTTATGTTGCATCACATGATTTGCAGGAGCCACTCAGAAGCATTACTAATTTTTCGACATTGTTGACAGAAAAACTGGAGCTGTACCCTGATAACGAAACGCGTGAATACGTTGGTTACCTCAATGGGGGGGCAAAGCGCATGTCCAGTATTATTTTTGACTTGCTTGAGTATTCAAGAATAGGCAACACTGCGAGCAAAGTACCGATTGATACAGATAAACTGTTAAAAGAAATTTTAATTGATATGTCGGCAGGCATTAAAGAAAGTGGAACAGAAATTCACGTTCAAAAATTACCTGTTGTCCAGGGTTACACTTACCTGAAATCTGTTTTTCAGAATCTTATCAGTAATGCAATCAAATTTAAAGATAAAGAAAGGCAGCCTGTTGTAACTATTTCAGCAAAGGATAATGGAAAAGAGTTTCAGTTCTCAGTACAAGACAATGGCATTGGAATCGAAGAAATATATTATGAACGGATCTTCCTTATTTTCCAGCGACTGCATACCCGGGCAGAATATGAAGGTACAGGAATAGGACTTGCGCATTGTAAAAAAATAATTGAACTTCATGGAGGAAAGATATGGGTTGAATCAGACATTGGAAAAGGAAGCACATTTTATTTTACATTACCAAAAACCTGAAATAAACGGTCTATGAAAAAAAAATTGAACTGTATTTTATTGGTTGACGACAGCACGGATGATAATACCTATCATCAGATTATTCTTAAAAAAATGGATGTTGTTAACCGGATTGACGTTGTGGTAAATGGTTTGGAAGCATTGGCTTATCTTAAAAGCGGACATCATAGTCCTCCGGAATTGATTTTCTTGGATATCAATATGCCTAAGATGAACGGATGGGAGTTTTTGGAGCAATACAAAAAGTTAGACGCCCGGCAAAAAGCGAGAGTTGTAATTATGATTTTAACCACTTCTGCAAATCCGGATGATATAAAAAAGGCCAAAGAAATTGAAGAAGTAACTGGCATTGAAACAAAGCCTTTAACTGAAAAAATAATGACAGAAATTCTAAACCAGCATTTTCAGGATTATCTGTAAAAATTTTGATGGAAATAGAAATCAGTATCCTGTTAATTGAAGATATACTGGAAGACAGCCGCTTTGCTGAAATTCAGTTTAAAAATATATTTGGCAATAAGCATACTGTGCAAGTAGTTGATTATTTTTCGAAGGCCATACAATTGTTGCAAAAAAAGTCTTTTGACATAATCATTCTTGACCTTTCACTCCCGGATGGCAAGGGTTTGGCTAATTTTAAACACATTCTGAAGCCCTATAACATTCCCGTTATAATTTATACCGGCCTTGATAATGAATTAGTAAAAAACGAGGCCCTTCAGTATGGCGCAATGGATTATTTAATAAAGGGCAAAACGACCAATAACACTTTAAAAGTAAGCATCCTCAACAGTATAATGCAGTTTTCACCTACTTAAGCGTTGGTTCCTGTTCCCTGGGTGCCAGGCTCTGATTCAAAGTTGGATAATCAATATACCCCTTATCTCCCCCGGAATAATATGTATTTCTGTCAGGCTTGTTCAGAGAAGCATGGAGCTCAAATCGCTTAACCAAATCCGGATTAGCAAGAGCCAGACTGGCAAATGAAACCAATTGCGCTTTACCATTTTCGATTAATTTTTCAGCAGTATCCCGGGTATAGCCTCCATTTGCAATAACTGTTTTATCAAATAAACTGCCGTAGGTTCCGATTACATCGGATGGCCAGTCAGGAAATTCAGTCAAAGGGAAAAGGGGGCCCATTAAATGCAGATAGGCAAGCGGCATTTTATTCAGCTCCTTAATCAGGTAGGTGAAAAGGGCCTTTGGATCGGAATCAATCATTCCATTGAACGGAATAGAAGGAGACAGTTTAATACCGGCTTTTCCGGGACCCCATACAGTTATCAGGACCTGCATGATCTCTAAAACAAAACGGGACCTGTTTTCTATGCTTCCTCCATATTTATCCCTTCTTTTATTCACCCCATCCACTAAAAACTGGTTCGGTAAATAGCCAAAGGCTCCATGTAATTCCACACCGTCGAAGCCGGCATGCTTTGCATTTTCTGCAGCAGTTCCGTATTGTTTAACCACATCTTTAACCTCTTTGGTTTCAAGCGCTCTCGGCAGTTCATAAGCCTGCATTCCGGAAGGTGTAGGTATTTTATGTTCCTCAATCCGTACAGCAGAGGCACTAACCGGCAAGTCACCATTTTGTTGTAAAGAGGAATGGGAGCTTCTTCCTGTATGCCACAATTGCAGAAATATTTTGCCGCCCTTTTTGTGAACTGCCTCGGTCACCATTTTCCAGGACTCTGTTTGCTGCTCTGTATAAATACCTGGTGTATTCGCACTGCCGATCGCTTGTCTTGAAATATTCACGCCTTCAGTGATAATTAAACCCATCCCAGCCCTTTGTTCGTAATAGGTTATCATGGACTTGGTCACCAGCCCCTCTGTCGTTGCTCTGTTTCTTGTCATAGGTGCCATTACTACCCTGTTAGCCAATCCGACCGAACCCACTTTTGTTTTTTCAAGAAGTTTCATATTTACAAATGTAGGAAGACTATGACTCCGCAGTAATAATCAGGTATTTGGACGCGCCCCAGAATTTATCGGGATCAAGAATGACAAGTTTACTGACAGTGCCGGCTGTTTCAACCAGCTTGTATGAATTACCAGGGTGAACAGTCAGGATTTTGATTCGCTTCCCGGAGAGCGGAATTTCTGTTGTTTGAACAATGTCAATTTTGGTGAACTGATTTTCATCAAACGATTTACTCAAGCCGGATACTTTACCAATCCCTATAAATCCCCCCTCTTTTGTAATAAGTCCCTTCTTTGCAAGGTCTTTTGCAGATCCGATGATATAATGGCCGGTATTTAACTTCTGAGTTTTCAAATCAGCTTCCTGTTTTTCTTCAGTATATTTTATTTTAAGTTCAGAAAAATCAATATTTAGGTCTGCCAGCTTGGTTTTCAGATCAGTAACTTCAGATTCGCTCTTTGTCAGTTCATTGGTAAGATTTGTACATGCTGTTTCGAGGTCATCCGCTTTTAGATTAGCTGCCTTTAATTTCTGCCCCAGGGTAATTGCTTTTTGTCTGTTTTTCCCAAGCAGGTCATAAATTGTTTGTATGTCACTAATAATCTGGTCTTTGTCGGACTTCTTTAACTCAGCAGTTCCCGATCCCGGCATTATTATTTTTTCCTTTTCTTTAATTGCATCCAGATTTTGCTGAATTTCATTGAAGGATTTAATAAATGCAGCCATTGCTGCTTCCTTACTGGTTAGAAGAGTATCTTTTTCCTTCAGTTCTTTAGCCAGACCGGAATTAACACTCGCTAAGCTGTCAGCTAAAGAAGTGCGTTTCGATGTTTCGGGATTACAGGCAAATAAGGCAGAAAATCCAATTACTATTAAGTACTTTTTCATAGTTGTTTTTTTTTAATGGTTTAATTTTTTTCCCGAAAGTAGTGGCAATACATATCCTATTAACTGAATTTAGGTGAAGAGGAAGATAGTGTAGCTGTTTACGGTATTTTTAAAGCCGCAAACGGATTAGGGTTGATTTCAGAAGACCACATAACTCACATAAACTTATGTAGCGTTGAACTACAAAAATCTCTGTTACATCGAATAATTTCTCCTGTCCTGTTCTTTGACCATTAAATTTGGCCTTAGTTCTTTAAATAAATCTCATGGTTTGCCCCCTCATTTCCTGAGGGTATAGAAGGTCTCACGTTTAAATACGTGGGGCCTTTGTCTATATATGAGAACTAATTATTTAACATCAGATGATACAGACTCTTTGGCACGCTATTTACAATCAATATAAACGCTAAAAACCTTTAACACCATGGAAAAAACAAGTTCAGATACGCTGATGGAACCAGAGCTAATGCCTGCTTTGAAGGAACAAAGGCAGAAAAAAAATACCCCATTTGGAATGATGAAAGCAATCCGGATTCATGAATACGGGGGCCTTGAGAAATTAATTTATGAAGATGTTCGCATACCTGACATAGGGCCTGATGAGGTACTTATAAAAGTAAATGCTTCGGGAATAAACCCAATTGACTGGAAGGTCCGGGAGGGGCAGTTAAAGGAGATGGTTACACATAAATTTCCGCTGATACCTGGTTGGGATGTAGAAGGAATAATAGCTGATTATGGTGTTTTAGTTACCCGTTTCGCTAAAAATGATGCAGTATTTGCAAGCCTGGATATTTCCCGCAATGGAAGTTATGCTGAGTATGTAGTGGTGAAATCAAAAGATGTGGCGTTTGCCCCCGGTATTCTCCCACAATCTGCAGCCGGAGTGGCCCTGGCAGCGCAAACTGCCTGGATGGGACTTTTTGAGGAAGGCAGATTAAAACCAAATCAACGCATACTGATACGGGGTGCATCCGGGGGAGTAGGAACCTTTGCAGTACAGTTGGCTAAAATTGCGGGAGCATATGTAATAGGAAGCACTTCTGAGGTAAATATCGAACTGGTGAAATCATTAGGCGCGGATGAGGTCCTTGATTATAAGAAAGATGATTTTAGCAAACTGAGAAATTTGGACATGATTTTTGATACGGTAGGAGGCGAGACCCAGACGCACCTCTGGCAACTGCTGAATAGAGGGGGAATGTTGATTTCAACCGTTGGAATAAGTGGAAATGAAGCCTCCGGATATGGTGTTACCGGAAAAGCATTTAAGATGATTCCCAGTGGAGCACGATTGCAGGATATTGCAGGATTGATTGACAGGGGCGCGTTACGGGTAATTATTGAGAAAATATTTCCTTTTTCAGAAGCAGGGAAAGCTCAGAAACTGAGTCAATCAGGTAAAACCCGGGGGAAAATTATTCTCGAGGTACAAAAGCGACAGGCAAATGACAGGAAGAAGCACTAAAACAGTTAAAGTCAAAATGATCAGTGCCGAAACCAATGTAAAATCAAAGGTTGAACCACACATTGAATTCGAGAATTTAGGACTGAATTTTATGGATGAAACTTGGGATAGTATAATTGTTCAGCTGGAATCAGTCCACAAGACACAAAGCGGTCATATGTATTCTCCTGAAAACTGGACATCTGAATGGTGGAGACACAATGGGAATGAAGTTAAAGCGTGACTATAAAATTGAATCGGCACCGATAAAAAGCAGTGTCAATCAAATTGTTGGCATCCTGCATGGGTTGATTTATATCCAAACCTGCCGTTTGGAAGGGTATAAGGAGTTACAGGAACGATTCAAGACATCTTCCGAATACAATAATCTCTTTTCCGAAGCCAGATCACTCAGTTATATTTGCAGGGAGTATCTCAGGAAATTAATAACAATTTATGGCCACGAGTCATCCAATGAAAGGATCCTTTACGGGCTGTTTTCACTTTCTGCAGTGGAAATAAATACAGATCGTTCAGGTGGTAATTATGAGATTATTTTTGAACGATTCGGGCAAGGAGAGCTGGATGTTCAAAACGCTTACGCGAAAGCATTGGGAATAACCTCCATTCCCCCTTTTATGTCGGAAATTTTGATTCTGCAAAAGTATAAACTGCGTGAACAATATTATCGTATCCGAAAATTAAGCCGGCCGGTTTCTGATAAACGAAACCCTGTTTCTAAGCATTTACCTATGGGCATTTCACCTGACTTATTTCCCGGACTAACTGTGTAAAGCTCCGCTACACCGAATAAACCTGCCGCTCTTATTTTTTGCCTATTAGTTTTGGTGAATGAAAACAAAACAGCTTTTCGTATTACCTGCATTCCTGAATAAATCAGTCTTGATCTTTGTGCTGATTATATCCGTTCATTTATCAACAGGTAAGGCTCAGGAGAATTATGGAAAAACATTCAATGCAGGTATGGGCGCAGGAGTAGTGTATTACGGAAATTCAGCGTATTTACTCCCTGTACTAACCCTAAACTACGAATTTAATTTGCTGGGCAATTTTACCCTGGCTCCGTTTATTAACTATTCCTATTATCACAGTTATCATTACTGGGGAAGTGCATCTTCCCCCTATGAAAATTATTCCTATTCCGAGGTCCAAATTCCGTTTGGTGTAAAAGGCTATTATTATTTTGATGAACTCCTGAATGCAAAACCGGCTTGGGATTTTTATGGGGCTTGCTCCATTGGATTAGTTTACCGAAATGTAATCTGGGAAAGCGGATATGCAGGTGATTACTACATTGCAGGAATGAACCCGTTGTATTTTGATTTACACCTAGGAGTAAAATACCATGTAACGTCTAAGGTCGCTGCATTTCTTGATATCTCTTCTATGGGTTCCACGGTAGGATTAGCTATACACTGATGGGGTTAATTTTTCAGCGTTTCCAGCTTTTTTGGGTTTAATATTTTTACTTGCCCCTTTTGAATTGCGATAAGACCTTCCTCCCTGAAATCTGTTAAAATACGGCTTACCGATTCACCGGCGAGGCCTGCAATAGCGGATAAAATTTCCCGTTCGAAGGTAAAAAACGGTGAATTTTGATATTTTTTTGACATGTACAGGATTGCATCTGCAACTCTTTTCCTTGCCGAATTATAAGCTATTTTCACCATCTTGTCTTCCACATCTGAAAACTTCTTTGCGATAAGTTTTATGAATTGCATGGTAGTTCTGCTGTTTGAGTGCAGAAGTTGCAGAAAAACAGTTCTTGGTATGATTGCCACCTCCGTGTTTTCAATTGCAGTAGCTGATTCTTTATAGACACAATCTTCCATTAAGGCCGCATAGCCTAAGAAATCTCCCTCCTGATAAATATCATATACGCATTCCTTGCCACATTCATTCGTTTTAAGAACTTTTACTTTGCCGGAAAGGATGAAATAAAGAAAATTAGGCGTTTCTCCTTCCATATAAACCGTATTCCTTTTTAGAATTGTTTTAATCAGTCTTTTGTCTTCAAAAAGATTTGCATTGCTTTGGAATTTTGCCAGGTCTGAAAAGAAAGTCACCCCATCCGGATTGGTGGCAAATGCTTTTTTTAATTGTTGATTTTTATAAATATTAATACCTGACGGAAAATTTATAGTATTCGCCTTAGGTGTCATAAAAATGAAAGGTATGCCAATCATTTCCGGCATATTGTCAAACGTGAGAACCGCACTTTGACCATCCGGTTGAGGAACCAAAACTTTGACAGGAGCGTGATTGGAGTCAGAGGATTTTATATGTACGTTCATTTTCATTGGAGTTTAAATAGCTCACTGTTTTTTTGTTCAAATGTAAATCAGACCTCAGGATCTATTTGATTTTTTTGATAAATGACCAATTACAATAGGTGAATAACGATAAAAGGATGTTTTCTGGTGATTCGTGCTTCGCCTTAACTACATTTCCAACACAGATTTGTGGAAAATACCCAAATAAATAAGCAGCCCAATCAGTGCAATCGCAAGACCAGCCAATACCTGCATTTTCATTTTGTAATCCTCCTTATCTCTTTTTAGTTCCTGAATATGCATCACATTTCGAATGGCGTTTTGTACCCGAAGAAACATTTTGTCATTCTTAATGATATAGTCGAATGCTCCATGTTTCATTATATCAACAGCCACCTCAATATGATCCTGTGCGGAGAATAGAATAACATACGTATCCGGATTTGTTTTTTTTACCTGATTCAGCACTTTTATGCCATCCATTGCATTGGGATAATTGGCATTCAGGAGATAATCCAGGAGAATGATATCCGGTTTCCTGTCAAGTTGACTCAAGCACTCCTCTCCGCTGGTGAAAGTTGTTACTGTATACCCATGAAAAAACTGCCGGACATAGAGCTCTATCGTTTTTAGAAATGAATTATCATCGTCAACCAGAAAGATCAGAGGATTGGCTTTTTTTCGCATGATTCTGTCAGTTTAGTGTTGTTCTGCCGGTTTAGTGTTGTTCAGGTAGTTTAGCAGCTCCCGCAATGTAAAATTTAGAACTGGGTGAGGCCGGTAAAATTCGGTAAGATGATCGTTTTCTTCGGTAAACGGTTCAGAACTGAAGGGGAAAAATACCTTGTTTTTAAGCAAAGCTAATGCTAATATTGGCGGAGCAAACAGAATGTCCTTAGCATGAGTAATTTTTTCATCCTGAAATGGATCCGGAACATTTCCATCTCAAAGAAGCTGTATTTTGTATTGGGTATCATGGCTTTTCTGATTGCCGTTGAGTTGCTTGCTCTGGTATTTACTATGACCACACTCTCCTCCACGAGGACTTTGGTTGGAGCAGAAGGGCTTTGGTCAAAAGCTCAAAAAAATGCAGTGTATTATCTGCAAAAATATGGATTCAGCAAAGATGAAAAGGATTTTCAGCAATACCTGCATTACCTGGATGTTCCTATTGGTGATGCCAGGGCCCGCCTTGAATTAGTGAAATCCCATCCTGATCTGGAAAAAGTCAGGGAAGGGTTTGCTCAGGGAAGAGTTCACAAAGATGATATAGATGGTACAATTAAATTATTGAGAAGATTTTCGATGGAATCCCATATACATGCTGCCATTGTTTATTGGACGGAAGGAGATTCTTTAATGTCTGTGCTGCAGAATCTTGGACTTAGGCTTCATACTCAGGTGACCAATCGGACGGAATCACCCAAAAATATCGGGGCAACACTTTATCAGGTGGATACATTGAACGGATCATTGACCATCCTGGAGGATAAATTTTCATTTACACTTGGAGATGGATCACGATGGCTTGAAAGCACCATTCTTAAAATATTATTCATCATTGCATTGACGGTTGAATTTACGGGCTTGTTTCTTACCATTTCAGTAACGATGGGAATTTCCAGAGGTATAGAAGAAGTAGTTCAGGTATCCTCAAAAGTGGCGAATGCTGATTTAAGTGTGAGAGCAAGAAAGTTTTCAGAAGACGAAATTGGCACATTGGCAACTTCATTTAATCATATGATTGATAACCTCGAAATCAAAGTGGTTGAACAAAAGGAAGCAGAATTGCTTTTACAGTCTGCCAAAAATGCTTATGAAAGGCAGGCTTCCGAACTTGCCCGCTCAAATGCAGATCTGGAACAATTTGCCTATATTTCATCGCATGATTTGCAGGAGCCCTTGCGAACAATTGTAAGTTATCTGCAATTGCTGGAGAACAGATATAAAAACAAGATAGATAAGGAGGCGGATGAATACTTGAACTTTGCAGTGGATGGAGCAAAAAGAATGCACATTCTCATTAATGACTTACTGACCTATTCCAGAATCGGGACAACGTCGAAGGTTTTTAGCAAAGTGGATTTCAGGAAAGTAATCGAAATTGTTTTAACCAATTTAGATAAAACAATTCATGATTGTAAAGCCAGGATAGTTGTGGAAAACGAAATGCCTGTTGTTTTGGCAGATCAGATGCAGATAACACAATTATTTCAGAATTTAATTGAAAACGCCATTAAATACAGAACGGAAGGTAAACCTCCCCTGATCAGCATATCCGCGAAACAGAAGCAGGAGAACTGGATAGTAGCTGTCAGCGATAACGGCATTGGCATAGCAAAAGAATACCTGGAACGGATATTTGTTATTTTTCAGCGACTTCACACCCGGGAAAAATATTCCGGCACTGGTATAGGGCTTGCCTTATGTAAAAAAATTACAGAGCATCACAAAGGCACTATTTGGGCAGAATCTGACGGAAAATCTGGTTCAGTTTTCTTTTTTACAATACCATGCGATACTAAATCTTAAAAATAATTACGTATGAAGTGCATCATTGTAGACGACGACGAAATATCCAGATTGGCCCTGACAAAGCTGGTTGAACAGGTAAACTCCCTTTCGCTTTTACAGGTATGTTCGGGTTCAGTGGAGGCATTGAATTATCTGAATGCCGAAAAAGTTGACCTGATCCTTTTGGATATAGAAATGCCTGAAATGAATGGGTTGGAATTTATTAAAAGTATAAAAAATCCTCCGCTCATTATTCTGGCTACGTCCAAGAAGAAATATGCGCTGGAATCCTATGAATACAATGTGGTTGACTTCATTATCAAACCAGTCAGCATTGACCGGTTTGTTAAATCTATTGCAAAGGCAAAGGCAATATTTGACAGTACCCAGCAGGTTGTCAGCTCTTCAGGCATCAACTATGTATTTATTAAAAGTCAATCCTCTTTGATAAAGATTAATACGAATGATATATTATGGATTGAAGCACTTGGTGATTATATCACCATCAATACTGCTGCCAAAAAGCATATTGTTCATACCACGATGAAAACAGTCGAAGGAAGGCTTCCTTCCGATAAGTTTGTCAGGGTACACCGCTCCTACATTGTTTCGGTGGACAGGATCAATTCGATTGAAGACACGATAGTGGCAATAAATGGGAAGTTGATTCCTGTTGGGGCAGTATATAAAGAAAATCTGGTGAAACTCTTAAACCTTCTTTAATGATGAATTCACCTCTGAAAATAATGTGTTCACCGAAAACAGAGAACTAGTCAAATCTGCCCGGCGTATATTGGGCGGTTGAATTCACCTTCATTGGATAATGTAAATAGAGAGTTCAATTTTGATCGAAAAATTTGACATATTGATGATTGAGGATAATCCGGCAGATGCCAGATTAATTGATATCTATTTGAATGAAGCGTATGGTGATAATTTGTATACGCTTACGACGGCCTATGATTTAAAATTAGGATTGGAATACGCGACGCAGAAATTTTTTGACGTAATCCTTGTAGACTTATCATTGCCCGACAGTTTCGGGCTTGATACCTTTAAAAAAGTATTTGAAAAAGCCCCGGATACGCCCATTATTGTCCTCACGGGTTTGGATGATGACAATACCGGATTGAATGCCATGAAGCTGGGGGCTCAGGACTTCCTGATTAAAGGAAAAGTCAAAGCGAAAGGGCTGAGGCGTTCCATCAATTATGGTATAGAACGCAATAACCTGCATATACAACTTCAGGAAAAAACAAAAAAACTGGAGGAAAAGACGGAAGATCTTAGTAAAGAAAGGCGCAAACTTTCCGAGGCTCAAAAACTGGCTCACATAGGGAGTTGGGAATGGGATATAAAAACTGAAAAAATTATTTTATCAGATGAACTCTGTGATATATATGGATTGACTTCAGGCAGTTTTAATTCGACTTACGAATCATTTTTGGAGCAGGTTCATGAAGAGGACAGGGCCGCTACAAAGAAAATCATTGAAGAGTCCTATAAGAAAAAAATTCCTTTTGATTTTTATCACCGGGTTGTACGTCCCAATGGGGACATTCGTACTATTCATGCGATAGGGGAGGTTATTCTGAATGAAAAGGGAGATCCGGCCATGATGCTTGGTACAGGTCAGGATATAACGGAACGGATAAAAGAAGAAGAGCTGGAGAAACTGGCTACTGCCGCAACCAAATCCTTTAATTCAGTAATAATTGCCAATAAGGAGGGAGAAATTGAATGGGTAAATGATGGTTTTACCAGTCTCAGTGGATATACATTAGCGGATATAAGAGGAATTGGGAAAACGCTCTTTGAAATTGTTACAGAGACCAGATTCCCATCTGGAAAAAAAATCAGCAAATCAGATTTGGATGGAACTCCGATTTCCTATGAAAGAGAAAATTGGACAAAAGCCGGGGAAAGATATTTTGCCATTACAACACTTTCTCCTGTTTTAGGAAAGGATGGAAAAATAGAAAGAATCATTGCAATTGATACCGATATTACCTTAAGAAAAAAGATGGAAGAAGAACTTTTAAAAGCGAATCGGGCTGCAGAGGATGCGCTTATGAAAGGGAATAAGGCTTTGGATGAACTGATGCAGGCCAAAAAGGAATTAGAGGAATCCATGAAGGTAAAGGAACAGTTTCTTGCAAATATGAGTCATGAAATCAGGACTCCCATGAATGCAATTATCGGCTTTACGGATCTTATTTTAAAAACCCAACTGACATCAGATCAAAATCAATATGTTGATGCAATTAAGACTTCAGGCCGGAATCTTATTGTAATAATCAATGATATTCTTGATTTTTCTAAAATTCAATCAGGTAAAATAGTGTTTGAACAAATTGAATTTAATTTACATGACCTGGTTGCTACGCATGCCGAATTAATGTTATATAAACAGGAACATAAAAAAATCCGACTCTCTTGTTCAATCGGAAAAAATGTGCCCATTCGTTTGATGGGTGATCCAACCCGTTTGAGTCAGATACTCCTGAATCTCGTCGGGAATGCGGTAAAATTTACTGAAAATGGTGAAATTAAAATAAAGGTTGACCTTGACTGGGACAATACGGATTCAGCGGAATTGAAATTTTCAATCTCGGATACCGGTATTGGAATTCCCAAAGATAAGCTGGAGTACATTTTTGAAGGTTTTACGCAGGCCAGCAATGAAACGACGAGGAAATATGGAGGTACAGGGCTCGGGTTAACCATCGTTAAACAATTAATTGAACTGCAGGGAGGCTCCATTCAGGTTGCAAGCACTGTTGGCCTTGGTTCAACATTCACTTTTAATCTTAAATACAGGAAATGTCAAAATGTAAATGCCCCGAGTCGGATTGCCGCGAATGGAAATGCAACAAAAGAAAAATTGGATACTATTCCTGCAGATAAATTGAAAATACTGCTGGTTGAAGACAATGACTTAAATCAGCTTTTAGCACGAAAAGTTATTACAAATTGGAATTGGACCGTTGACGTGGCTGAAAATGGGTTAAAGGCAGTTCAAAAAGTAAGAGAAAATAGCTTTGATGTGGTTTTAATGGATATTCAAATGCCCGAGATGGATGGATATGAAGCTACTGGAAAAATCAGACGGACACTTCCGGAACCAAAATGCAACGTCCCGATTATTGCGATGACAGCCCATGCTATAACCGGAGAAGAAGAGAAATGTATAAAGGAGGGAATGGATGACTATATTTCCAAACCATTTGAAGAAGCGGTACTCTATAAAAAGATACTCTCCGTTTACAGAAAAAGGAATAATCAGCAATTAACCAACATAAACACCTCGGAAAATGGTAACGACAAACAGTAAAGTGACAAACCTTGCTTATCTGAAGGAATTAGCAAAAGGAGACATGAATTTTATAAATGATATGGTTACTCTTTTCCTGGAACAAACTCCCGATGCAATCAGTAAACTTGAAAAAAGCTGTTCTGAAAAGGACTGGAAAACACTCCGGTTTGTGGCACATAAAATGAAGCCCTCATTTAGCTTTGTAGGATTAAACGAATTGTCGGATAAGGTCAATTCAGTTGAAGAGTATTCCGAAAACGAAATTCATCTCAACCGGTTGCCGGAAATGATCGCTGACATTAAATCGGTCTGTTCAAAAGCAATCGAAGAGCTTACTGAACAGAAAAAAGAATTTCAGGTTTAAACTGCTAATCTTTTTTATTCCCCGTTGCTGCTATCGTGAAATAGAAAGTGCTTCCCTTTCCGAATTCCGATTCAACCCATATTTTTCCACCATGACGATCCACAATTTTTTTACAAATTGCCAATCCTATACCGGTGCCGGGATATTTTTCCTTGGTATGTAAACGCTGAAATATAACAAATATCTTATCTGAATATTCCTTCTGGATTCCAATTCCATTGTCTTTTATTGAAAACAGGAATTCATTGTTGACTTTTTTACCGGATATATGGATTTCAGGTTTTTTTTCTCCTTTAAATTTTATGGCATTTGCAATCAGGTTTTGAAACAATTGCCCTATTAAAACAAGATCTCCGTGTATTTGGGGCAATGCGTCGCACTTAATAATGGCATTATTTTCTTTAATTGAGCTCTCCAGATTTTTTAAAATGTCTTTCAATTCCACATTTAAATCGATCCATTCAAATGGTTTAATTCTGTTAACGCGGGAGTATTGCAAAAGATCCATTATAAGTGTTCTCATTCTATTGCTTCCATCAACAGCAAAAGCAATAAAATCATTGGCATCCTGATCTAATTTGTCTTTGTACCGGTTCGATAAAAGTTGCACATAACTTGTTACCATACGCAGAGGTTCCTGCAAATCATGTGAAGCCACGTAGGCAAACTGTTCCAATTCAGAGTTGGAGCGTGCAAGTTCCAGGCTTTTTTGGGTAAGCTCCAGTTCTGCTTTTTTGCGTTCGGAGATATCCCGCGAAATGGTGGAAAAATGCTCTACCTCTCCGGTAGCCGATTTGTGTGATTGCAGAATCATGGATACAGGAATTTCCTTTTTATCTTTTACATTAAGAAAAGCAGCTTCGCCGCTCCAGATTCCGTTTTGTATTGCATAGGGAAGGATTTCATCACGAAATAGTTTATTAGTCCAATCAGGATGAACATCATCAATAATATATTTTGAAACTTCTTCGTCCTTTCCGATTCCACACATCTTCCTCCCGGCGGGATTTATGAAGACGATTTGTTTGTCCCGCGCCCTTGCAAATCCAATGAAATCGCTGGATGATTCAATTATAGCCACAAGCCGCTTTTGAGCATCTTCTGCCTTTTTCCTTTCGGTGATATCCCGTATGGCAGCTGATACGATAAGTCCGTCCTGTGTTTTCAGCGGGCTTAAACTTATTTCGATGGGAAACTCCTCACCACCCTTTTTCTTCCCGAATAACTCCAACCCTGCGCCCATCTCTCTGGCTTTGGGATTTGTAAAGTAATCTTCGAGATGATGTGGGTGATTTCCGGAGAACCGTTGAGGAATTAATACCTCCACTTTTTGACCGATTAGTTCTTCTTTTTCATAGGCAAAAAGTTTTTCGGTCTGCCTGTTAATTAATTTTATCACCCCCTCCTCATTTACAATCACCATTGCGTCCGGGGCAGATTCAAGTAACCCCCTGAACTGCTCTTCGCTTTCCTCTAACTGTTTGGCATATGAATCAAGATTCCTGTTGCTGGACTCCAGTTCACTGGTGCGCTCTTTAACCTTTTGTTCAAGGTTTTTATTAAATTCACTCAAAGCCTGATTTTGCCTTTGAATTTGAATAAGCATTTGATTGAAAGCATCTGTAAGGGATCCCAGTTCATCATTGCCGATTTTAATAGCACGGACTGAGTAGTCTCCTTTAGTTGAAATTAGTTGAGCGGTCTGTGCTAAATCAAGGATGGGTTTTGAAATACTTTTTTGGAAGATTCTGGAAAGGAATAAAGCCAGCAGGAGCGAGAAAATGATTACAAGCACCGTTACCATACCATAAATCCGGAATTGCTCGTACATTGCTCCCAGGTCAGATTTAAGATACAAAGTACCCAGACGTTTATTTCCTTGCAGAATAAACTGAAATCGTTCTATGTACGAATCCGAAAAATGATAGCCTTCCGATTCCAGGTTAACCGGGAAAATAGTCATTCCGGGACCATTAGGATAATGAGAAAAAAGCTTCCCTTGTTTATCATAAAGGCAGGCAGCAACTATATGTGGTTCAGCCTTTAGCGCAGCCAGAATCTCACTTGCATCTTTCGGATTATCAAAGGCAAGTGCGGCGGTACTATTAGCGGAAATAATTTCTCCGATCGCAGAAAGCTTCTCTATGGTCCTTTGTTTGAATGAATAGTACTCATAGATAAAAAAAATGGCGCACGTTACAAGCAATACGATCACACTAATGAGAATGATTACCCTCATTAGCTTTCGTTGTATCGGCATATCTTTTATCTGCATCAGATGGTTATTTTTTACCTGGAACGAATAGTTCAGATAGCCTGAGTAGTTTTGAACTGATGACCAGGTTTGCTTTTTTGCCCGCCTCGGGATTGATTTGAATCAGTATTTTGTTGTTTTTTGTGAAGAACCTGAGAATTCCCCCTGCTTGTAAAAAACCGGCCATATCACTTACCGTAAGAATAGTTCTTCCTTTTAAACCCGCTACCACTTGTTCCAGCCTGGTTGTCTGTGACAAATTGATAAAAAGGATATGACAGATTTTGATTTCTTCCAGGTCTCTGAAATACTGTACAACTATTCGGTGTCCATTCACTTTTTCACCGCTCACAAGTTCTTCCAGATAAGAGCCAAATGGGGTATCTCCTAAAATTCCAATAATAAACGGATCTTTATCTGTCGAAAAACTGGTTGCAGGCCATTCAACAAACTGAGTGAAGTTGAAAAGAAAAGCTGCTTTTATCTGATATTCGCGCGGAGCCGGCGTTTGCGCGGATAATAAAGCTAAACTGCATAGTAGTGCCAGTAAAACTGACAAATAGCGTTGTCGTATATTTTTAATAGTTAGCATATCAATCTTCCATCTTAAAATCGATACGTAATTTTTCCATAAACACTGCGGTGAATAGGGTAATTGCCAGTTTCAAAATGTTGGGCAGAAAGAAGGTTTTGACCGATAACAGAAAATTCCAAATGTGTGAAACGTTTTGCTAAACGGGCATTAAGTGTAAAGTAAGTCGGAGAGGAAGAAACAGGTGCAATTGCATTAAGTTCTCCCACATAACGTCCCATCAGATCCAACGAAAAATTCTTTGACAAATCCATTATGGATTGAAGCATAAATTGATTTTCGGGGTCAACACCTTCGAAACTTGGACTTATAGGTAAAACGGAAGGGATGGTGGCCCAGATGTTTTTTCTTAAAAAGGTATAACCACCACGTAATCGCCACCAATTAGTCGCCTGATAATTTCCGGAAAATTCAAATCCCCAGGATTCCGCATCTTGCCCGTTTTCGATTAGTGTGGGAGTTATTTTGCTTGTGTCTGAGTTAAGGCTTCGAAGGTCAAAGTATTGATTAAAAAAGGCAGAAAAGGAAAAGGACAGATTTTCCATTAGTCTTAAACGGTAACCCAGTTCATACGCATTCACTTTTTCCGAAACAAATCCATACGGTGATAAGCTTTGCCCGGTGGGCTCGATAAGATCTTCATCAAAGCGGCTGGGTGTGCGTACAGCACGGGAAATGGAGGCCCAAAGGGTATGACCCTTTTTCGGAGTTAAAGCCAGGCGTGCACTTGGTTGAACCTCATAGCCTGTGAACACATCGTGCAGGAGCTTGCTGCCAATAGTCAGTTTCAAAAGGGCAGGAACAAAGGTTATTTCATCCTGAATAAACCCGCTCGCTTCTGGCATGGGAAGGTTTTCCGGATTTAATGCCTGAATGTTCGTCATGTCTTGTACATAGCTGTATCCTGCTCCCATCAAAATACTTTGGCGCTGTCCAATGGGAAGACGATATTGAATATCAATATCATTTGTACTTACATTATAATTGGAAGGTTTGGCTGCATTAGCGACATCCCTGGTAGTGTAATCGGAATAAACCTTAACAGTCAGGTTCGATTGATCCGAAAAATGATGTGTAAAATGCGCCATTATATTTTGACCGGTTGTATGAGTAAGATTGCTCAGGTCATTTTCGCTGCCGGAATAGATATCACCCTGCAAATTAAATGTATTGGCTTTGGATGGATAATAATCCATGCGAAAACCACCTTGTGCCATGTTATACCGATTTACGGTATCGCCTGGACTTGACCTTTCCTGGTCAAAATACTGCCCGTAAATTCGAAAATAAAGGTTATCGCTAATCTTTCCTCCGTAGCGCATTTCGGTAATATCCTGAAGAGCCGAGGTCATACCAGCCTCCTGAGATACACACAAGCCCTGAGTCTCCCTGGCGCTTTTGGTTTGGATGTTGATTACCCCATTTACAGCATTTGCCCCCCAGAGTGTTCCTCCCGGACCGCTCACTACCTCCACACGATCTAAATCCTCCAGCATTAAATTTTGTACATCCCAGAATACCCCGCCAAAAAGTGGTGAGTAGATAGACCTGCCATCAATCATCACAAGGAGTTTATTGGATAACTCACCTCCTGACGATGGTAAGCCACTAAATCCCCTCGCAGTAATTGAAAAACTATGAGAATTTGCCTGTGCTATTTGCAGATTAGGCGCTAATTCCAAAGCTTGCGGGAGACTTAAAGCAGAGGACCTCTGGATGTCCTCATTTGCAATAACCTGTATGGCGGAGGCGACTTCTGTCAATTTCTCAGGTTGCATGGATAAAGATGTCACTTCAATATTCATAAGCTCTTCCAGGCTTAGCTTTTTTAATTTAGAGGAAGGCAGAAGGCTGTCCCCTGCCTGGGCGAAGATCAATGTAGATAGTAGCGTCAGAATTATCGTTGATGGTCCATAAAATAAAAGCCGGTAACGCATACTTATCGGTTGGGCAATTTTACAATGGTAAGCCAAAAGTTTTCGATGGATTGTATTACCTTAATAAACTGATCAAAATTGACCGGCTTTGTAATATAACAATTGGCATGATTCGCATATACATTTAAAACATCCAGTTCGGCGTCAGAAGTAGTGAGTACAATAACCGGTATAAGCATAAGCATGGGATTTGCCTTGATTTCAGCAAGAACCTCACGTCCATCTTTTTTGGGTAAATTAAGGTCAAGTAAAATAAGATCAGGGGTAACAGCATCCTTGTGCTGACCTTCTTTTTTCAGAAAAAACAACGCCTCTTCACCATCAGTAACGACACTCAATTGATTTGTTATTTTTCCATCCTTCAGAACTTCCCTTGTAAGCCTTATATCGCCTGGATTATCTTCAATTAACAGGATTTGCATTGCTTGTAAATTTCTTTTGTCATTCATGTGGGAATCCTTTTTACACGGCAATAATAAATTTATAGCGAGTTTACGTTTTAGGCACCTTTCTTCATACTAATTTCGATGGACTGTAATTAATACAAGACAAACATTATCTTTTGTTGGTTATCCTGTTTTTGAAGAACTGTTATGCCAGTTCCTTAATTTGCCTGATACGTTTAACAAGATTTTTAAAATTTAAAGGTTTAAACAGATAGTCCGCAGCCCCCATTTTTTTGGCAGATAATACGAGCTCAGTTGTTTTAAGTGATGAAATGATAATGATTGGGATCGTATTTAAATAAAAGTTCTTTAACAGGCTAAGTAGTTCCAGTCCGGAGAAGCCTGGCATTAAGATATCACACAGAATTAAGTCGGGTCTTTCAACCTCGATAGCCTCAAGTGCCTGTATGCTGTTTTGCACTGAAATAACCTCCCATTGATTTGCTTTTAAACAATGCCTGATTGCTTTAAGAATCAGCTCGTCGTCATCAATTACCAGGATTTTCATAACTGTTTGGTTTAAGTTTAAATGCTCAACCCCCATTCAATACTCTATTGCATCGTCAAATATCCCTTCCATTAGTTTTTTAATGGCGGGCAGAGCACTTTCGTTTTTTATTATGTATTCAGTTGCTCCTTCTCTCATGCAGTTAAGAGCAACTTCCATATCGTGCTGGGAAGAAATAATGATGACATTTAATGAAGGGTCAGCTTCACGCAATTTTTTCAACATTTGAAGGCCATTCCATGCGAATTCAAACTCTGAATTCAAATAATAATCGAGGATAATGGCAACAGGATTCAAATACAGAGAATGTAAACACGCCTCCCCGGTTGTGAAGGTTTTTAGTTGCAGGTCTGGAATTTCTTTTAAAAGATAGGCACTTACTGCTTTTGCATAGAGCGTGTCATCGTCTACGATAAACACGAGTTTGTTTTCTGAGGCTTCCATTTGCTTTCCCTTTTAATGAAATGTTCAATGTTAAAACACTCTTTTAATAAAAAGAATTAACAGGATCAATGCAAAACAGGCAATGAATAGTTTTGCGATCAAGATAGCAGCAGTGTGACGCCGTGTGGTTTTAATCGAATGGATCGCATTTTTTATAATTTCATGAATTTCAATTGGGGTAGTATTGTTTTTTATAACATAACTGAAGCCTCCGGATTTCATTGTTTCAAATGCCACATCCACTTTTTCATGACCCGAGAGCATAATGACTTCCGTTTCGGGGGCTTCCCGTTTTATTTTTTGCAATACCTGCAAGCCGTTCATTGCATCAGGATCATGGCTGTTTAGCAAATAATCAAGCACAACAATATTCGGTTTTTGGTGAAGGTTATGGAGGCACTCTTCGCCTGTTTGGAATGATTTAATTTTTATGTTGTACTTCAACCTGTGTTGCAATTGATATTCCAGCGATTTCAGAAATAACGTATCATCGTCCACTAAAAAAATCGACAGATCTTTAATTGTTTCCATGACACATCAATGGTTTAAGTAATATAACGCGGTTACGGCAGTATATATGAGGAGGAATAAAGCCATTAAATAATTCCATGCCTCATATTGTTTGGTTTCACGCGAATACTCAATGACATCCATACTGTTTTTTAAAACATTTTGTAAACGGATGAATGCAGTTTCACTTTTAGCAACATACTCGATTGCTCCGTATTTAATGGCACTCGCTGCTACCTCCAGTTTGTCCTGAGCGGAAAGCATAACGACCTGAATGCTGTTGGAAATCGATTTTATTTTCTTTAATACTTCCATACCATTCAAAGCACCGGGAATCCCGGCCGTCAGGTAATAATCAAGTATCACTATGTCCGGCTTTTCCCCTAAATGACTCAGACAATCCTCCCCGTTTATGAATGTGGATAGGGTTATATTCTTAAACCTTCTTTTTAGCTCATTTTTTAATGAGAGCAGGAACATTCTATCGTCGTCTACTAAGAAAACGGATAGACTTTTGTTTGTCGTTTCCATGGCTTTCGTTTTTATTAAGTCAGACATACACGTAATTTATTTGATGCTTACTTCTACTATGTTAAACGTATATTTAAAAATATAGTTGTACCCTTTCGGTAGCACTATCCCTTTAATCGCCGAACAGGATGGAACAAGTGGTGAACGCCTGGAATTTGCTCTTCCTGAATGGTTGGAATTAGCTTTTCGGTGGATTTTGGTACAAGGCTTCTACTTGTAATGATAAAGAGGATATTGATCTAAAGCAACCATCAAACTTTCAGTAAACGCTTGGCTGCTAATTAAACAGGTTCAACCGCAATTAGAACCAGTTTATCGAATAAAGAAACATTTTGGATTGTTTATTCGTTAAATCCGTACTTCTTACCCAAAAAAGATAACAGAATATGGTAAATGAAAAAAATGAAAGGATAACCGATTTAAGCTATTTGGAACAGCTTTCAAATGGTGATAAAGGTTTTGTAAAAGAAATGATAGAGGTGTTTATAGTTCAAACTCCGGAAGGATTGGATAATCTCGAAAGGCATTTGTCCAACAAGGATTGGAAAATGGTTCGAGCAGTTGCACACAAAATGAAACCTTCTTTCACCTTTGTAGGAGTGAAGGAATTAACGGGAGTTATGGGTTTGATTGAGGAATATGCAGAAAGCCAGACCCATCTTGAGTTGATACCTGATTTGCTGGTAAAAGTGAAAAGTAGTTGTGCAAAAGCGATGATAGAATTGGAAGCGGCAAAAAATTTCTTTTAGTTTTGTTTCCCTCCCGGATTCCTGGTTGTTATTTCCGGGGTTTTGGCTTTTCCTGCCGGAACCTGGATTGTTCCTCCCTTGAATAGAAACTAATCTGATATTAGTATATGTTTAACTCAGAAATAATTTAGTTGAACGAAATTTAGCGCCTCCTGCACAGGTAAAACATAATATTTGCATTGTTTTTAACTTACTCTGCAAAATTGAATACTAAACGAATGCTATCTGAAAAAAAAATTCAAAACAATAAATAATAAACAAGCAAATAAAAGAAAAAATGAAGGCCACACTTAATGAAAAAGCCGAAAATGTTAAAGAAACAATCAGAGGCACAGCGGAGAAATCCCGACAAACAATCAGAGAAATTATTCACACGAATGTAAAGTCCATTGGTGCAGCGCTGGATTCCAACAAAAAAATCATTGATTCGATCAAAGAGAAGCTCAATCAGCAGGAAATTGAGGACACTGTTACGGGTACGTTGAAAAACGGCTTTGGGAAATCAGTGGAACTTGCAGAAGACGCACTTGATAGCATCATCAGTTCTTTTATCAGACAAATGGAGTTAAATGTCGACACTAACGTAAAGCTGGCAGATGCAGTTAAAGAGTCAAATAGTGCAGCTCCCGAAAAAATTTTCAATGTGATTAAGGAGAATTTTGAAGCCACCCGGAAATTGACAATTAACAATACAAAAGAGTTACTTGAATCCTATAACAAACACGCAAATTTAGCTGTAAACTTCAACCAGAAATTTGGAGAAAGCATTAATGCTCATGTAGCATCACTGGTTAAAATCCAACATACAGGACTTAATAAGTTCAATGAATGGGCAACTGAATGGTGGAAGCAGGAGAGTGAGAAAGAAGCAGCAAAATAGTAAGTTTTCGTTTCACATCATACAGTGTAAAATCCACCTGGACTGTGCAAATTAAAATAAATGAATAGCCGTCTGTTGTCAAACCTGATGGCTAATATAGAAGACCCTTCCGTAGCAATACGTAGGGTCTTCGCCTATTTCGGGAGGTCTTCTGTCCATTCAGTATAGAACGGATGTATTTACCCGCATTTTAGGACCTGCCCTTAAAATTTTACCCCTGATTAGCTCAGGTTTAACTATCAAAAGCTCAAGTTTACCGAAAAGAGGTTTGACGTTTTAAAAGAGTTGCCAAATTAGTAACCGCGTTCAAGTTTAGCCCGGGAAACCTTGTAAAAAAACCACCTTAATTACAGTTAATTATGGAAACCACCTTATCAAAAGAAACCCAGAAAAAGCATAGCGGAGAACAAAAGAAAATGGATCTGGATCTGGTAGATAACAGATTATTGTTCGAGGTATTAAACGAAGTGAAAAATGGAAATTTTTCTGTTCGGATGCCCATTGATCAGGTAGGACTTGCCGGTAAGATATGTGACACCCTGAATGATATTATCGAAATAAATGAGAAAATGATGCTGGAATTTACCAAGGCCGGCAGCACAATTGGCAAGCAGGGAAAACTGACAGAACGTTTGGAGATTCCAAATGCAAGAGGAGCCTGGAGAAGCGGTGTAGATTCTTTAAATACCTTGATCTCCGACTTGGTACATCCCACCATTGAAATTGCGAATGTAATCAGCTCCGTGGCGAAAGGGAACTTATCCGAACAAATGCCCTTGGAGTTAGGGGGGCAGATGCTTCAGGGTGAATTTTTGAGAATCGCACGGGAGGTGAACGATATGGTGAAACAATTGAATTTGTTTTCAATGGAAGTAACCAGAGTGGCAAGGGAAGTTGGTTCTGAAGGAAAATTGGGAGGTCAGGCAAAAGTCAAGGAAGTATCAGGAGTCTGGAAGGATTTGACAGATTCGGTAAACCTGATGGGAAGTAACCTGACTGCACAGGTACGTAATATAGCTGAAGTGACGACGGCTGTTGCAAAAGGTGATTTGTCGAAAAAAATTACGGTCGACGTAAAAGGGGAAATCCTCGAGCTGAAGAATACGATAAACACCATGGTGGACCAGTTGAATTCATTCTCTTCGGAAGTAACACGTGTGGCCCTGGAAGTTGGAACAGAGGGTAAACTGGGAGGACAGGCTCAGGTAAAAGGCGTTGCAGGTACCTGGAAGGATTTAACAGATTCTGTGAACCAGATGGCGAGTAACCTTACTGGACAGGTGCGAAATATAGCGGAAGTAACCACGGCAGTTGCAAAGGGCGATTTGTCAAAGAAAATCACAGTGGATGTAAAGGGAGAAATTCTTGAATTAAAAGATACGATCAATACGATGGTGGATCAGCTGAATTCATTTGGTTCAGAAGTTACCCGTGTTGCATTGGAGGTCGGTACAGAAGGGAAATTGGGAGGACAGGCTCAGGTAAAAGGCGTTGCCGGTACATGGAAAGATTTGACAGACTCCGTTAACCAGATGGCGAGCAATCTCACAGGTCAGGTTAGGAATATTGCAGAGGTAACTACCGCTGTGGCAAACGGAGATTTGTCAAGAAAAATTACGGTGGACGTAAAAGGAGAAATTCTCGAATTGAAAAACACCATTAATACAATGGTGGATCAGTTGAACTCCTTTGGTTCAGAAGTGACGCGTGTTGCAAGGGAAGTTGGTTCAGAAGGAAAACTGGGAGGACAGGCAACAGTGAAAGGCGTAGGAGGTGTATGGAAAGATTTGACCGATTCAGTAAACCAGATGGCGAGTAACCTGACAGCTCAGGTTCGTAATATTGCAGAAGTAACTACTGCTGTCGCCAATGGTGACTTGTCGAAAAAAATTACGGTTGACGTCCAGGGCGAAATTCTGGAGCTTAAAAAAACAATTAATACACTGGTTGACCAGCTGAACTCCTTTTCATCTGAAGTAACCCGGGTGGCATTGGAGGTTGGAACAGAAGGTAAATTGGGAGGTCAGGCAAAAGTAAAAGGAGTAGGTGGAGCCTGGAAAGATTTAACAGATTCTGTTAATCAAATGGCCAGTAACCTGACTTCTCAGGTCCGGAATATTGCCGAAGTAACAACAGCGGTGGCAAAGGGTGACTTATCACGCAAAATAACAGTTGACGTTAAAGGGGAAATTCTCGAATTAAAGGATACCATTAACACGATGGTTGACCAGCTGAACTCATTTGGTTCTGAAGTAACACGTGTGGCACGTGAGGTAGGTTCCGAAGGTAAGCTAGGTGGCCAGGCTCAGGTAAAAGGGGTTGCAGGTACCTGGAAGGATTTAACGGATTCGGTAAACCAGATGGCCGGGAACCTGACAGCACAGGTGCGAAATGTAGCAGAGGTGACAACAGCGGTTGCAAGAGGAGACTTATCTCGCAAAATTACGGTGGACGTTAAAGGAGAAATTCTTGAATTAAAAAACACCATCAATACGATGGTGGATCAATTAAACTCATTTGGTTCAGAAGTAACCCGTGTGGCGCGTGAAGTAGGCTCAGAAGGTCAGTTAGGCGGGCAGGCGGATGTGCCAGGCGTTGGAGGGACCTGGAAGGACTTGACAGAATCGGTAAACAAAATGGCCAGTAACCTTACCGGGCAGGTGCGGAATATAGCCGAGGTAACTACTTCCGTTGCGAACGGTGACTTATCCCGTAAAATTGAAGTGGACGTCAAAGGCGAAATTCTTGAACTAAAAAACACCATTAACACAATGGTTGACCAGCTTCGGGGATTTGTATCGGAAGTAACACGTGTAGCACGGGAGGTTGGAACGGAAGGAAAACTGGGAGGGCAGGCCAATGTGCCTGGTGTTGCAGGAACCTGGAAAGATTTGACTGACTCTGTTAACCAAATGGCAAGTAACCTCACCTCTCAGGTACGGAATATTGCAGACGTGGCCATAGCTGTTGCAAATGGCGACATGTCAAAAAAAATAACGGTGGATGTACGTGGAGAAATTCTGCAGTTAAAGGAAACACTCAATACCATGGTGGATCAGCTTCGTGCATTTGCCTCCGAAGTAACACGCGTGGCACGTGAAGTAGGTACGGATGGGAAATTAGGAGGACAGGCATTTGTGCCTGGGGTAGCTGGAACCTGGAAAGATTTGACAGACTCCGTTAACCAGATGACGGGTAACCTGACTTCTCAGGTGCGTAATATTGCGGAAGTGACTAAGGCAGTAGCGGGTGGTGATTTATCCAAGAAGGTTACAATTGACGTTAAAGGTGAAATTCTTGATCTGAAGAATACCATCAATACAATGGTCGATCAGCTTAACTCATTTGCTTCTGAGGTAACACGTGTTGCAAGAGAAGTGGGTACAGAAGGTATTCTTGGAGGCCAATCAGAAGTCCGTGGTGTGGCAGGAACCTGGAAAGATCTTACGGATTCGGTAAACATGATGGCCTCCAACCTTACCAGTCAGGTACGGGGAATCGCAAAAGTGGTTACATCCGTTGCAACAGGAAACTTAAAGCAAAAATTATCCATCAATGCGAAAGGAGAGGTAGCTCAGTTAACAGAAACAATCAATGAAATGATTGATACACTTGCGCTCTTTGCTGATCAGGTAACAACCGTGGCTCGTGAAGTGGGCGTCGATGGAAAATTAGGAGGTCAGGCCAATGTTCCCGGCACTTCCGGTATATGGAAAAACCTGACAGAAAACGTAAATCAGTTAGCAGAAAACCTGACAACACAGGTAAGAGCTATTTCTGAAGTAGCCTCTGCGGTTACAAAAGGCGACTTGACACGCTCTATCAGCGTGGATGCAAAAGGAGAAGTGGAAGCATTAAAAGATACCATCAATCAGATGATATCCAATTTAAAACAAACTACCCTGCGCAATCAGGAACAGGATTGGTTAAAATCGAACCTCGCCAAATTTACCCAGATGCTTCAGGGACAAAAAGATTTGAACACCGTTACCAAGCGTATTCTTTCAGAGCTTGCCCAGGTGGTTTCCATTAATTTCGGTGCATTCTATATTTTCCAGGACGATTCAAAATTAAAATTATTCACCTCCTACGCCTTCAAAGGAGAAAATTCTATTTCTTCGGAGTTTGCATTAGGGGAAGGATTAATTGGTCAGTGTGCACTGGAGAAGGAACGAATCCTGATTACAGCCCCATCCGATTATGTGAAAATCAGCTCAAGTCTGGGAGAGTCCAAACCAACTAACCTGATTGTTCTGCCCGTTCTTTTTGAAACAAAAGTAAAGGCAGTCATTGAACTGGCTTCTTTCGGTCAATTCAGTGAAACTCATCTGGACTTTCTGGAACAGCTGACTGAAAGTATCGGTATTGTATTGAACACCGTTGAAACAAATACCAAAACACAGGAACTTCTGGCGCAATCACAATCATTGGCAGGTGAACTAAAAACCCAGCAGGGAGAATTAAGAAGAACCAATGAAGAACTGGAAGACAAGGCACTATTGCTTGTAAAACAAAAGGACGAGTTGGAACAAAAGAACAAAGAAATTGAAGATGCCAGTAAATCGTTGGAAGAAAAGGCCGAACAACTTACCCTTACTTCAAAATACAAATCTGAGTTTCTGGCAAATATGTCACATGAGCTCAGAACCCCCCTTAATAGTTTATTAATTCTGGCTCAGCAATTGTTTGAAAACCATGAAGGGAATCTTACTGAAAAACAGATTGGTTTTGCAAAAACAATTCACTCCTGTGGAGATGACCTAATTCAGCTGATTAATGATATTCTGGACCTGTCGAAAATCGAATCCGGATTTATTTCAACAGATTTTGTTCCGATCCGTTTTACAGAAATATCATCCTTTGTAGAGTCCACATTCAAGCACATTTCAGAATCCAAAAACCTGAAATTCGTTATTGAAGTACAAAAAAATCTGCCTGAAAAAATAGAAACGGATTTACAGCGATTAAATCAGGTTTTAAAAAATCTGTTATCTAATGCCTTTAAATTCACTGAAAAGGGAGAGGTAAAGTTGAGTATTTACAAAGCTCAGAAAAACTGGAAAACAAAAAATGTAAACCTCGATTCAGCAAAAACAGTCATTGCCTTTGCTATCAGTGATACCGGTATTGGAATCTCCAAGGATAAGCAAAACATTATTTTCGAAGCATTTCAGCAGGCCGAAGGATCAACAAGCCGCAAATATGGAGGAACAGGTCTGGGTTTATCGATCAGCAGGGGATTGGCCGACTTGTTAGGTGGTTCTATAGAATTGGAAAGTCAGCTGGAGCAGGGAAGTGTATTCACATTGTTTTTACCGCTTGACTACGTTCCCGCAAAAAACAAGATGGAAGGAGTACAAGGGCAATTACAAAACCTGAAAGAGCTGGAATCTTCAACTATTTCTAACGTCACTGTTACGGCGAAAGGTGAAATAAAGGATTTGAATTTTATCAATGAAATGATCAACGAAACAGGAGATGACCGCAGCAATATTCTTGCGAATGACAGGGTGCTTTTAGTTGTAGAAGATGATTTAAGATTTGGGAAAATCATGATTGAGAAAGCGCATCAGTCAGGATTGAAGGTAATAATGGCAATCAATTATGGAGAAGTATTTGAATTTGCCATCAAATATAAACCTGTCGCCGTTACATTGGACATTAAACTACCCGATGCCAGTGGCTGGAAAATACTTGACCTGTTCAAAAGTGATCTTAACCTCCGGCATATACCCATCCACCTCATCTCAGGTGAGGAAAACAGGTCATTGGCAATCAAAAGGGGAGCAAAAGGTTTTCTTTTAAAGCCTCTTAAAACGAAGACACTGAACAACCTGTTTACCGGAATTATAAAGTTCAATTCAAAAAAGATGAAGAATCTTTTACTGGTAGAAGATAATCCAATGGATTCTTCCAATATTATTAAGATGCTGGAACATGAAGCAATTAAAATAACACTTTCACGTACTGGGAGTGCCGCGATGAAACAATTGAGGAGTAAACAGTTCGACTGTGTGATTTTGGATTATACATTACCGGATACTACGGCAATGGAATTATTAAGGATGATAGATCAAAAGCATTCAGAGGAAATAACACCTGTAATTGTATATTCTGCAAAAGAATTTACCGCAAAAGAAGCTACACAGTTAAAGCAGCTTGCAAACAGTATCATGCTTAAGGATGTGAATTCCCTGGAACGCCTGCTGGAAGAAACGGTTATGCATTTGCACTTAGAACACAAAGCCCTTCAACCGGCCAAGCGTAAGATCATTGAAAATATCAGGATTCAAGAGGATGTTCTGGCAGGCAAAAATGTTCTCATTGTTGACGATGACGTAAGAAACCTTTTTGCTTTAACTACGGCTTTTGAACGGTACAAAATGAATGTCCTGACTGCAGAAAGTGGCAAGGAAGCAATTCATCTGCTGGATGAACATGAAACTGTGGATATTGTTCTGATGGATATCATGATGCCCGAAATGGACGGTTATGAAACCACCCAGAAAATCCGCCGGGAGACTAAAAACAGTGGACTTCCTATAATCGCTGTCACCGCAAAGGCTATGAAAGGTGACAGACAAAAATGTATTGACGCCGGTGCTTCCGATTATATAACCAAGCCGGTAAAGGTAGATCAGTTATTATCGCTTATGCGTTTATGGTTATACAGAAAATAGAGGTGACTGAAAATAGAGTTGTATGTCTGAAATAAAAATATTATTAGTAGATGACCGCCCGGATAATCTGCTATCCATTGAAACCATTCTTGCATCAGAAGGGTATCGTTTTATAAAAGCAAATTCCGGAAGGGAAGCGTTAAAAACCCTCTTGAAAGACCAGGACTTCAATCTGATTTTAATGGATGTAAAAATGCCTGGATTGTCCGGGTTTGAGACAGCCTCCCTTATTTACGAGAGGAACAAACTCAGGCATATTCCGGTCATTTTCATTACAGCCTATAATTACAGTGAAGAAAAAGTCTATCAGGGATATAAATCAGGAGCTGTTGACTATATCTATAAACCAATAAATCCACAACTGTTAAAAGCCAAGGTTGCAGTATTTATTGATCTTTATCAAAAGAATCATCAACTGGTGCTTCAGGAGCAGACGCTCGTATCAATAAATAAAAATCTGGCCAATGAGATTCAGGAACGAAAAAATTCAGAGGAGGAAATCAAAAAACTAAATGGCCGCTTAGTTGAAAATATTGAACAGCTAAAAGAGGCCAACTCTGAATTGGCAAGATTTGCCTATGTCGCTTCACATGATTTGCAGGAACCATTGAGGAAAATTCAGACATATGGAGACCTGTTGAGAGTTAAATACAATAAGATCATTGATGAGCAGGGGCAGAATTACATTGAACGTATTCAGAACAGCTCGTCACGGTTGCAAAATTTAATTAAAGATATTTTGTCCTATTCCCGTTTGTCGGAAAATATGGAAAACTATGCAAAATCCAATTTGAATTCCATATTGAATGAAATACTGACAGATCTCGAATTTAAAATTCAGGAGTCAGGCGCGAAAATAAAAATCACTAAACTCCCTGAGTTATTTGTTAACCCAGGTCAGATCAGGCAGGTGTTTCAGAATATTATTGGAAATGCCTTGAAGTTTGCACGCAAAGGAGTTCCCCCGAAAATAAGTATTAGTTATGATATAAGTGAAAAGTCTGACCCGCCTCAGTCCTATTGCAATATTTATGTGCAGGATAATGGTATAGGTTTTGATGATGTTTATTCAGAACAGATATTCAACCTGTTTAAAAGACTAAATGACAGTTCAGTATATGAAGGTACTGGTATCGGCCTTGCCATTTGTAAAAAAATTACTGAGCAGCACAAAGGCTTTATTACAGCAAAGAGTAAACTAAATGAAGGCTCCGTATTTATTGTATCCTTACCCTTAAGTCATGTTGGAAAAAAAAGCAACTCAGCAAAACAAAAAGCTGAGAATACTTATAGTTGACGACGATATTGACGACAGGCAATTAATTGGCCTTGCCTTTAAAGAGGCAAACCTTGGTCATACAATTGACTTTGCAAGGAGCGGGGAAGATTTAATGGTTCACCTTCATCAATTGCAAAAATCCGGGAAAATTGATCAACTGCCTGACTTGATTTTGTTGGATCTGAACATGCCAAATAAAGATGGCCGTGTTGTCCTGAAGGAAATAAGATCAGACGCAAATCTGAGCAAACTGAATATTATGATCCTCTCAACCACTATATCCAGTGAAGATTACAAGTACATATCAGGTTTGGGAGTTACCAAATTCATTACCAAACCTTGCGGTTTTTATGAATTAGTAGACATCATAAGAGAAGTAGGCGAGGAATTGATGAAGATATATCCTCAGATGAAAGAGCCATAAGCCAATGGCTTACCAAACAGAAACAAAAAACGGATAGTCGCATTTTATTACCTTCGCTGCAAAATAGTATAAAAAATACCCGGTTTGTTGTAAGTCTTGGTCTTTTGTTACTTTTGGATTAAGCCAAGAGTAAGACACACCATCACATTCCACCAAAGAGCTTGTCTTTTTATGAATTATTTTATAAATTAGTTCGAAATCAAAATACGAAATCATGAAACTCCTCTATTTTACTTTAGCTTTATTTGTTTCAGTAATTGCTAATGGCTCTCGTGCCTTTGCGTCTAAAGATGCCACTATCACTCCGATTCATGCAGTTGCAGTTGCGCCGGCCAAAGAAGTAGCAGAAACCTCTAATCATGCAACTATTGCTGATGAGAAGTCGGATCTGAAAAGGAAAGATGAGAAGACGGACAATAAAAAAGCTAAACGCTATAGAGGAGATAATAGCACAAAGAGAGTTATAATTATTGCTGCAATTGCAATTGCAGCAGTAGCCATTATTATTTACGTAGTTGCTTCTGCCTCGACCACAAAGAATTAGAGTATAATTCTGTTGGAGCGGAAGACTGTTGCAAAAGCGAACCTTTTTTGAAGAAGCTGCTTTGGCTTTGTAAGCCCTTACCACCGTTCTGACGGTGTGCCTTTCTTTTGCCTTGATGCATGTAAAGATTGATTTAATTTACTATAATCCAAACCTAAAAGGCGCACAGTGGTCTCAAATTTTTACACATAATGGGAAATCTTCATTTGATGGCGATGTGCAAGATTATCCATTCTATTACGGTAAGGATTTTATGCAAAGGCATATTCACGAAAACTCAATTACATTTTTTGATAACCCCCAATGGAGTGAAGATGGGTCTTTTAGATTTGCCCTCTATGCATATAAGGCTCCGAATATTTTATTTTCACTCACTTACGGTTATGATTATAATAATGGAACTGTTACTAAAATTCCAATACAAATTTGGCGCATCCATTAATTTACTTGATAACTAATATATGAATACCATATTGAAGAGGGTTTTACTTTGCCTACTTGCTTTTTGCTTTATTAATCAATGCAAACAAAATAAGCGGAAAGAAGGCCCACTATTAATAGATGTCAATGTGAATTCTCATTTGGATTCATGCACTTACACCTACACTCATGATAAATATTTTTGTGATTCTGTTAGCCTTGATTTATTTAATAACACTGACACAGCATTTAGTTTTTGGGTAATGAAATGCTCTTGGGAACGGAATTGGATTTCCAATTGTGATTCAATTTGCGTGGCTCCGAATAATTGTTTTGGTGATTACCCTTATTTATTTAAAATTCAGCCTAAACAAACAAAAACATTTAAAGGAATTCTTGCATTTAAGGAACATGAGATAAAGCTAGACAAAGAAATTTATCAATTAGGTTTTGTTTTAATAATGGATGGTGAGTTATCAAGAGACAGAGATTTTGATAAAGTGTTGAACGAAAAAATAAAAAATAAAAGGGATATAATTTGGAGCAATTTTTTTGGCTTTAAAAAATAAATTGCCGGCATGGGGTTTGAGATAGTATGAATTTTTTCATTGAGATACCTTCCATTAACAAGAGAGAAATCAAAAAGGAAACATAGACTTACTCTGTAAAATTTAGATTTATCTTACAAATGCCACAAACCCTTCTTTCTTCACTTCTGAACCGTCTACCGTTTTGGAGGGCGCTACAGTCCGCTATATAAAGCAGGTTTTGGATTAGCAGATTTTCATAAAATAAAATGAGAAAAAATTCCGTACTAATTTTGAAATTTATTATTCTGGCATTTGCCATAGCTAGTTGTCAAAGATTTAATCACGATGAGAAAATAACCGGAAGATATCATCTGGTGTCTATTGATGTTGCTGAAGACATGGCTTTGAGTTATAAATTGGACAATGAAGACTACTTAGGAATAGTTAACGAGACTGTTTTTGCTGTTGGCTATTGTGATAAATATATTATTGCTATGCAACACCCTTCGAATAAGCGGAAAATTATTCAATATTTTATTGCTCCTATTTATGATGTATATACTTTGTCTCCTGAGAAGGGGGTAATTGGTCCCCTAACTTTAGAACATTTTAATGAAAAGCGGAAAGAGTTAAATATACCCGACAACGTTACTTTTACAAAAGTGATTGAAGATTTAAAATAGCGTTGGGGGACTTCAATAGTAATTCATTCATTTATCGTAGGAGAGCCACAAACCCTTCTTTCGTTACTAGTGAACCATTAATCATCTTTGCATTCAGATAATATGTAAAAGCACCGGAGTTGCAAAGTTCTCCCTTGTATTTCCCATCCCAGCCATTATTTAAATTGGTAGTCTCAAAAACTTTCTCGCCCCATCGGTTGAAGACCAGAAAATTGAAAGACTGAATGCACAAGCCTCGTACTAACCGAAATACTGCAAGAGAACAACTTAGGATTTTAGGTATTGAAAGCAAAAACCGGAAACTAATTAGTTGTGCTTCAATGGAATGGATTTTTACTAATCCGCTTTATTATGGTGTCATTAAGCGAAATGGTGAATACTACGATGGTAAGTTTGAACCATTGATAACTAAGGAGTTATTTGATGCTGTGCAAAAAAGGTTAAAGGAGCGTTCGCAGCCAAGAGAAGTCAAGCACCCACATGCTTTTGGATTTTTGGGGTTATTAATGTGTGGAGAGTGCGGCTGTGCTATTACAGCCCAAGTTGCAAAAGGTAATGGTGGAATTTATCGGTATTACCGCTGCACTAAAGGGAGGGTAAAATGTTCTCAAAGCTATTTAAGGGAGGACCTGATGAAAAGTCAGTTTGTGTCTGG
>Ga0207067_10065_pt1 | contig 34694 bp, 33 predicted proteins | sample Alteio_BWMinCont_25_FD_153484 | JGI IMG/M metagenome (GOLD analysis project Ga0207067, IMG submission 153484) | Enriched cells from forest soil in Barre Woods Harvard Forest LTER site, Petersham, Massachusetts, United States -... | ecosystem: Environmental > Terrestrial > Soil > Temperate forest >...
GGACTACACATCGACATCAGCATCCTCGAATTCGCTCGAGATTTTGGGCTGATTCTCTTTGTTTACACCGTTGGCCTTCAGGTCGGGCCGAATTTCTTTTCCTCATTAAAAAGGCAAGGACTGGAACTTAACATTCTCGGAGCAAGTATTGTTCTTTTGGGCGGAATTATTCTCATCGCATATCGTTTCTTGTTTCACTTCTCTCTGCCGGTAGTCGCTGGCTTGTTTTCCGGGTCCACTACCAACACTCCGAGTTTAGCTGCGGGCCAGGCAGCATTACTGACAGTCAAAGGTGTCCCTGCCGGAAGTAGCGATCTATTGGGAATGGCTTACGCGATTGCCTATCCCTTTGGAGTGGTCGGGATTATCATTTCGATGTTGTTATTCCGAAAAACGTTCTCCGCATCATCTGGTCGCGAACAAAACGCGGTTGGAGACTGCAACGGAGACACGTCTACAACCGAATTCCTTGATATCGAGGTTCGAAATCCAAACCTCGACGGCGTCCCGATCCGAGATTTGCCGTTCGTAACCGATTCGGACATCGTCTTCTCACGGCTTTGTCGTAACGGAAAAGTGGTGGTGCCCGAAGTCGACTCAGTGATTCGCGTCGGAGATTCCGTGCGAGTCGTTGGCGCCCGAGCTAAACTGGCAGAGTTCGAAACGATCATCGGTGCAAAGAGTGCCATCAGTTTGGCCGATATCCCAAGCGAGCTCACCACCGAACGATTGTATGTGACCAAGCGGGCGGTGTTAGGGAAAACGTTGAGAGAACTGAACTTTGAACACTCTTATGGCACGGTTGTGACTCGGATCAGTCGAGCAGGGATCGAATTCCCCGCTAGTGAACACGCGCGTTTGCAATTTGGTGATTCGCTGTTTGTGGTAGGACCCACCGCTGGTGTAGGCAAGGTCGGTGAAATCGTAGGGAACAAGGTCGAGGCCTTAAATTTACCGCACATCGTTCCCGTGTTTGTAGGATTGATGCTTGGTGTCGTTCTTGGCAGTTTGCCGATCGCATTGCCCGGCATGCCGGCGCCGGTGCGGCTAGGGTTGGCTGGCGGACCACTAATTGTGGCGCTTTGCTTAAGCCGAGTCGGCAGAGTAGGCCCATTGATTTGGTATATGACCCCCGGCGCGAATCTCGTGATCAGAGAAATTGGCATTGCTCTTTTTCTTGCCTGCGTGGGGTTGAAAGCGGGAGGTCATTTTTTGGAAGTCTTGTTTTCCGGCAACGGCTTGGCTTGGTTGTTGGGGGGCGCTTGTCTTACGCTGGTCCCACTTCTCGCCGTCGGGTTCGTTGCCCGAAAGTTTCTGCGTATCGACTTTCCGACCCTCTGTGGTGTTCTGGCCGGCAGCATGACCGATCCTCCAGCTTTAGCCTTTGCCACTAGTTTCACGCAGTCAGACCGTCCACTCACAGCTTATGCGGCGGTGTATCCTCTTGTCATGATTATGCGGGTGTTTCTGGTCCAAATCCTGATCCTTACTTTGACGCTCTGAGCGAGAGCATCGTTCTCGTCGTCGGTGGGTGGCGGCAATGTTTAGAGCGGTTTGCGGTCCCGGAGCGACTAAATGATCGATAGGGGTAGGGACGACGGTATTAAGGTCGCCCCTCCCTCCGAACCGGACAGGCAGTTTTCCCGCATCCGGCTCTCCAGTCGATAGGGTCTACCGTGAGACTGACATGCCGAGTTGGACCTGGGAACCCCAAACAGGAGAGTTCTAGGTTCGGCGACACCGAGCTTGCTTTTCTCTGGTGTCTGACTGCCCTTTGCGGCAGCCTGCCAGCAACGGGTCAGAGTTGGCTGGAAGATGTTCCTCTGCGCTCCCTTCACGGGACAGAGTTCTCCACCTTGTACAGATCGGGTTCCTGAAGGACCGATCACTAACGGGGGGTTCTTTCTTCCAGCTGACCTGATTCGTTCTATCTTCCTGCGTCCCTTGGCTCCGCGGGCATTACCCCGTTTCTGCGCTACTATGGACGCTCTGACTTCCGCGCAGCCTGGTTCTTTGTCCGCCCTGTCTGCCCTCCTAGCAGAATGAACGCCAGTCCTGTTTCCTGCGTGGTTCTCCCGTGTTAACCGCTCATCACTTCGTCGCTCATTCCACCACCTACCGCCCGACAAGCCCGAGTAGCCATCCTTTACCGTGCTCTGTGAATGCCACTCGTTCCGCTCTCGGCGGACTTGGTTTCGCTCTTGGCTAGCAGGCTCACCAACTTGCCTTGCCGAAACGTGTTCGCTTGCGTTGCGGACTAGTCGTCTCGTACTCGGTTGCTTCAGACCCCGCCTCGCGGCGACGCCTTTACATTGTACTTCTTGTTCTTTCACGGTTTAACAATGTAGGACTTTCACCGGCGGTGATGTGCGTTCCACGGCGCACTAGCCAGGCAGTTTATTGCCTGGAATGTGTTAGGAAAAACGCCCCGTCCCGTATGGACAGTATGATTGTGGCCGATTGGAGGACGATGTTTGCCTATCGCTAATCCAACCCGAACGCCAAAATCGGTCCAGCCTTGAACAACCCGAGATGAGTCGCCCGCGAACATCCAACCTAAATTTGTTCTGCAATGAGCACGTCATCCCCACAATCAAATCCTGTAATAGTTCCACTCGATCAGCGCAGGTCGAGACTGGAAACGATGTTAAACCCGAGAACGGTTGCGTTGATCGGCGCGACCGAAGCTCCAAACAGCGTGGGTCGCACCATCATGGAGAACCTCCAAGGCTTCGATGGAACCGTGTATCCGATCAATCCGAAACGCGCGACGGTGCTCGGAGTTAAGGCCTATCCAAAGATTGCCGATACCCCAGAGCCAGTTGAACTGGCGATTATCTCAACCCCGGCCGCCACCGTCCCAAACTTAATCAGCGAATGCGCCGCCGCGGGAGTAAAAGGGGCAGTGGTAATTTCAGCCGGATTCAAAGAGAGCGGTGCTGAAGGGGTCAGGCTGGAAGAAGAGATCATGGCGCGGCGCGGGGACATGCGCGTTGTCGGGCCGAACTGTCTTGGCATAATGATCCCCAGCTTGAGGTTAAATGCGACCTTTGCTAAAAAGTTGGCTCTGAACGGGAACGTGGCGTTCATCAGCCAAAGCGGCGCGCTTTGCACATCGGTATTGGATTGGAGTATCCGCCGAAAAGTCGGGTTCAGCGCCTTGCTTTCGACTGGGTCGATGCTGGACGTCGGCTGGGGTGATCTGATCGATTACTTAGCCCAGGATTATCACACCCGAAGCATCCTCATTTATATGGAATCGGTCGGTGACGCGCGCGCGTTTCTCTCAGCAGCTCGGGAAGTTGCTCTTAGAAAACCAATCATTGTTATCAAGGCTGGCACCACGGAAGCTGCCGCCCGAGCAGTGGCATCTCACACCGGGACGCTCACCGGTAACGATGCGGTGCTAGAGACAGCATTTCGCAGAGCCGGTGTGCTGCGAGTTAAAACCGTTGAAGATCTCTTCTGCATGGCGGAAGTTTTGAGCAAGCAACCCCGACCACGAGGTCCTCGTTTGGCGGTGATTACTAATGCCGGCGGCCCCGGGGTATTGGCTACCGATATGTTAGTCGCTGAGGGCGGCGAGATTGCCCAACTATCCGACGAAAGTTTTCAAAAACTCAACGCGTTACTTCCTGCGGCCTGGAGTCGAAATAACCCGGTCGATGTGCTCGGTGATGCAGATGCCGACCGATACATTAAGGCGATCGAAATTGTTAGCGCTGATCCTAACATCGATGGCGTCCTGGCTATCGTAACGCCGCAAGCTATGACCGACCCCACGGCCATCGCCAAAGGTCTGGAAGCGTTCAAAAATCCTTCTAAGAAGCCCATTCTCGCCAGTTGGATGGGAGCGGGTGACGTGGCCGAAGGCGAAGCCATCCTCAATGGCTGCGGCATTCCTAGCTTCCAGTTTCCAGACGCCGCGGCCCGCACTTTTTGTTACATGTGGCGTTACAGCGACAATCTGCGCTCGCTCTACGAAACACCGGCTCTCTCTCCTAAACCCGAAAACGACCTCTCGGCCCAAGCCCGGACCGCCAAAATCATTGCAGAAGCGCAAAAGAGCGATCGCACTCTATTAACCGAGGTCGAATCAAAGGAGGTACTGGAGGCATACGGAATACCGACAATACCAACTCTTATCGCTCGCACTGAAAATGAGGCGGTTCTGTTAGCTAAAAAGCTTGGCGAAGCGATTGTGTTAAAACTCTATTCGGAGATCATCACCCACAAAACCGACGTCGGTGGCGTCAAATTAAATTTGCGAAGTGAAGCTGAAGTTCGCCTGGCTTACCGGTCAATTGAGGAAGCGGTTCGTTCTACGCAGGGAGCATTTCTTGGGGTCACCGTTGAACCGATGGTCGAGGCTGAGGGGTATGAGCTCATTCTGGGCAGCAGTGTAGACTCACAATTTGGACCGGTCCTTCTGTTTGGCTCCGGCGGTCAATTAGTCGAAGTGATGAAGGATTACGCCCTCGGTCTGCCTCCTTTGAATGCGACTTTGGCACGGCGCTTAATGGAAAGAACGCATGTCTACACCGCCTTGCGTGGAGTGCGCGGTAGGGCTGCGATTGACCTAGTTCAACTGGAACGGGTGCTGGTGCGATTCAGCTTGTTAGTCGCTGAACAGCCCCGGATCAAAGAGATTGATATCAACCCGTTCGTAGTCTGGGCGGATCGCGATCCATCTCCCAGCGGCGGCGAAGGCGGGATGCTAGCCTTAGATGCTCGGATCGTATTGCATGACGCGAAAGTAGCAGACGCAGCTCTGCCCCGTTTAGCCATTCGCCCTTACCCGCAACAATATGTCACCAACTGGCAGCTTAAAGATGGAACGCCGCTTACGCTGCGGCCCATTCGGCCGGAAGATGAACCTTTAATGGTGAAATTCCATGGCACCTTGTCCGAAGACACTGTTCGGTTGCGATATTTCGGTTTCCCTAAGTTGGAACAACGCGTTACGCACGAAAGGCTGACCAGAATCTGCTTTAATGACTACGACCGGGAGATCGCGCTGATCGCTGTTCGTAAAAATCCGGAAACGAAGGCGGACGAAATCGTTGGAATCGCCCGATTGATCAAGATGCCGGGAATTGACGAAGCGGAGTTTGCTATTGTCATCAGTGACCAAGTCCACGGACAAGGGCTCGGAACCCAGTTCCTGAAGCTGCTGGTAGATGTCGGCAGAAAAGAAGGCATCGGCCACATTACTTCGCTGATATTGCCCGATAATTATGTAATGCAACGCGTCTCCCGGAAGGTGGGGTTCGAAGTGAACTATGACCGCTACAACGACGCCATGCGGGCGGACATTACAGTGACCTCATAACGCATGACGCCATCAAATATTTCACTCCAAAGCCACGAGGCGTTGAGGAGTGGCTTGCTCCGAGTCGTTGATGCCCTCATCGGCTCGGCCGCAGACGGCCTCTCAACGAGTCTCGGAATGGCGAACAAGACACCATCAAGAACGAACTACAATCAAACGGTTACGCGCCTTGCTTCGTTTGATTCGGCCGGCTGTCGACCCAGCATTCTCCAATCATGAGAATGCGCGACTAAGAACTGCGGCCCAGCTCTTATCTTTTGCGCGCGACACGGAAGTCGCTCTTGGGACCCTGAAAACGCTGCCAGTCTCGAACCAAATCGATCAAGACTCAGTACGATCTGTGCGCTCCGGTTTTGAGATCAAAGTTGAGCGTCCCAATGATCTTGACGAGACCATGGCCGAGTTGAGACGCAGGCTCGCACAAACGAGGCGCAATTTTCATCGATTAAAGCTGCGGGGAACCGAACGAGAGATCCTCGAGAGAGGTCTGCGAGCCGTTTATCGTCAGGGTCGCAACCGAATGAGGGATGCGATCGAGCTAGGCGAAGACGGCGCCTTTCATCGTTGGCGGATCCGCGCAAAGAATCTCTACTATGAGCTCGAGTTCTTGGAGTCGGTTTTGGCCCAAGGGACTTCACCGCCTGGTTTCGCGTCTTTCGAAATTGCAGGATGAGATTGGTCTCGACCATGACGCCGCGGTTCTGCGGGCATGGCTAAAGAAGACGCCGGAGAATTTCGGCGGCAGTGAAACCGTGCAGCGCGTTGTCGGTTGCTTGGATAGTCAGACCCAAAGACTGCGGAAGCGGGTCGTGCCGCTCGGTCAGAAGATCCGGGGTGAAAAACCGCGCAGGTTCGCGCGTAGGGTTGTGCGGCATTGGGACAAAAGATGAGCCGGGTTTGCCAACCCACGACGAGCCCGGACCCGTTGGCGCTATAGACTGGGTTCGGAAGCTATGAACCTAAAAACAAACTACTTGGGGCTAGCTCTACGGACCCCGCTAGTGCCATCCGCTTCGCCGTTAAGCGAACGCCTGGACAATATCAAACGAATGGAAGACGCCGGCGCCGCTGCGGTCGTCATGCACTCTTTGTTCGAAGAACATCTTTCTTTCGAGCGTCACCAATATCTCCATCATCTCAGTGAGGAAACAGACGGCTACGCAGAAGCGCTGGCTTACTCGCCGGAAATGCACCAGTTAGCGGTGGGGCCTGAAAGCTACCTCGATGAGATCGTCACAGCAAAGGCAGCCGTTTCCATCCCCATCATTGCTAGTCTGAACGGTTCCACGATAGGTGGTTGGACAGACTACGCCCGCAGAATCGAGGAAGCCGGGGCAGATGCTCTTGAACTAAATATCTATTGGATCCCAACGGATCCGGAAGTAACCGGCGCTGATGTTGAGACACGATACCTGGAAATCGTCTCTCAAGTGAAGAGAGTAGTCTCGATTCCGGTAGCGGTAAAAATGAGTCCATTCTTCAGCAATTTCGCCAACATGGCAAAACAGTTGGCGGAGAAAGAGCCAACGGGCTTGTCCTGTTCAACCGGTTCTACCAACCGGACATCGATTTAGAATCGTTAGATATTAATCCCAACGTACACCTGAGCTCACAGACAGAGATGCGTTTGCCATTACGTTGGATCGCTCTCCTCTATGGCCGGCTAAAAGCTAATTTGGCTGCCACCACCGGAATTCATAACGGGCGAGACGCTGTTAAGATGCTAATGGCAGGAGCTGATGTCACCATGCTCTGCTCCGCTCTTATCCCGAGAGGGATACCTTATACTACTTTGGTCGAGCGCGAGTTAGCTGAATGGCTTGAACGACACGAATACGACTCGGTCGAACAACTCAAAGGAAGTTTAAGCCAAATGAAATCCCCTAGCCCAGAAGCGTTCGAGCGAGCTCAATATGTTCGCGGGATCGCGACCTGATGGCGGCCGGTTTAAGTGGAGGTCAAGAAGTACGAGGAGTAGAAGAAGAGGAATCCGAAGCCCGAATCCAAGAACCAAAACGCGTTGCGTAACCCAAGTCAATCAAGGCAACCAGCGTGCTGCTTTGGTCAATACAGGATCAGTAAGCACATAGACAGTAGTCTAAAGTCACACCAGAGAAAAGCTTAGGAGGAAGATATGATCGAAATCCTAGAAAAAAGAGAAACAGACAAGGATATATCGAGCGATTGCGACTTGAATATCAAAAACATTGTGGTGGCGGTCGACCTGTCGCCGCACTCTGAAAAGACGGCCGCCTATGCGGTTGAGTTTGCCAGAAGCTTTGAGGCGTCAATTACTTTGGTGCACGTGTTCCCAACGGAGCACATCACTGAATTCCTTAGTCAGGAAGTTCACGACTCATTCGAAGAGGGACAACGCGCGACTCAGCGAGAATTACGGGCGCTATTGGAAAGTCTCCGTGAAAGCTATCCGGATTGCAATATGGAGTTCCGCATTGGAGACCCAGCTGAACAAGTGACGCAACTGGCTCGGGAAGCGAACGCCGACCTGATTATTACCGCCAGCCATCATCCCGGTTTCCTGGGTCGTTTGTTTGGGTTGGATCAAGCGCCGAGGATCTTGCATCGCGCCGGCTGTCCGGTTCTGGTCTATCACGAGGGCGCCGAGTAGAAGCTTGGTGTTAACCGCAGTAAGAGAAAGGAACGGAACGTTTCCCAGGTTTTACCGAGACACGTTTTGTCGTTCAAAGGTGATTCATAAGTCCGGGTCGCTTTCGTCATTTCAATCTCGACGCGGCCGGCCACATTGCTCGCCGCGGGTGAATTTGCCAACCTGTTGTAGCTCAATTAACCCGACCGACCTAGGCTGACTCACCGATGGTTGTTCGCCTTTACCCGCAGATTGGATGGATGAGCCCGCCGACGGCCACTATTCGCCCCGGATTAACGCCAGAGCCTCGAGCGCTGAAGGCACGGTGGATTCGATGAGAAGCTGACCCGCCGAACTTGCCCTTCGTGCGAGTCGATTCAACGACCTCTACCGCGCCTTCTGCGCTCTTTTGCTCTCTCCGTATTCGCTCCGAACTTACCAATCCTTGGCCCGACAACGCCCGCGTAGGCGGAATAGCTGAGCTTGATGGCGTCAATAAAAGTTCCGGCGAGGAAGGAAATCTCCGCTGTCTTAGTCAAACTGGTGTCTAACCAGGTCGCTAGGCCATACAGATTACCAAAGGGCGGAACGGCACCAAGCGCACAGTCAGGAAACAGCCATTTGAATTCGTCCTCGGTCTCCAAACGGGCCCGCTCGCCAATTAACGTGCCGAATTTTTTAAAGTCGATGTCGCAGCCATTTGGCACAACCGCTAAGAGGCGCTGCTTCCCAGCCCGAATCACGGCGGTGTGAACGAAGCCCACGAGATCGACCGATTCCTGGACTAGCCTATTCGAGTCCGCCTCGTGCTGAATATAGTAGCGCACACCGCTGTCGTTCAGGCAACGAATCAACCGCCGGGGAATCTCTTTGGTGTATCCCGATAGAAATTTATTGGCCCCTAGATCCTCGTGTCTGATGGCACCCATCTCCATATGGCTGACCTTAGTTCAACAATTGCCGTACCGACTTCGTGTCCCGATAATGCGTAGGCGATTCACCCACAATTTTCCGGAACATGCGATTGAAGTGGGTTAATGATTGGAAACCTATATCGCAGGCGATTTCACTGATTCTGAGATGCGGATTGAGCAGCAGTGTCTTGGCCTTTTCCATTCGCACTCGGCTCAAGTAGTCCGTAAAGGTCAAGCCGGTCCCCTTCTTGAACATTTTGCAGAAATAAAAGGTACTAACATGCATGGCTTTGGCTACCTGATCGAGATCGATCGGATCGGCCTGGTTCGCATGGATGTAAGCACGTGCCCGCCGGATCATTGGTGACTCGGCTTCATCTTCTTGCACAACGATCTCATTGGCTAAGGTCGAGATATGGGTAGCAAAGATCTCTAACAGCTTAACTATAGCCGTGTACTGTTGAGGAGCTAAAGTTCGCGAGTGAAAGTACGCGTCTTTCAGCTGAGTCAGATCGACCGTCACGCCCCAATCGCAGAGTTGTTGAGTAATCTTATTGAACTGCAAATCGTTAGGTTTCCGCAAGGCTACCTGTCCAGTTTGCAAGTACCCGATCAGTTTGTCACCGGCTCGCACCGGCACCGCCGTGTCGCAGAGGCCGGCAAAGCAAGTGACTGTTTTCGGCCCTTCGCCCGGCATATCTTGCATTTTTTTCTGGGTTTCCAAGCAGGCGGCACAGGTTCGACTCGTTTTGGCCAGCATGGAGCAGAAAGGGTTTTGGTAGCGTTTTCCTTCTAGAGCGAATCTCCAGATCTCAGTTGGCCGGAGGGCTATAGGAAGTTCGGTGGCGTCGCTAAACGCTCGTTCGTAGTCTTTATAGATATCGGATTTCGAAATCCGCTGGATTAGATCTGCTGGACGGTTCATGGTGGGACTCTCTTCGGTTCAGTTCGATTTAAACTCTGTTTTGAGAAGAACAGCTGGGATGAATCGCGGCAGCGCCAAGGGCCAAGCCGAGAGCAGGTGCGATCATCAAATATTGTTCTTTCATGCTCCTGTATTGTGGATTACGCGACGTGAACCGACAATTGGGCGAAGCCCGCGACGCAACTAGGCAAAAGGCCCAATTAGGGTAGTCGAGTGGTGTAACCGGACTAGCGGAGATTCCCTAGTCCGACTAGGATTTTACCTAGTGATAGGAGGCTGAACGCGGCAGCTTACAGCAGTGGATCCTAGCTAGTGTACCAAGTCAGTGACTGGGGTAGTGGCACTGCTGCGAATTTTGGCTGGATGCGCGAAGCGAAGAGGGAGAATACCCGCTGTGGTCTTTGACCGATGAGCGACAAAGCAGCCGGCCAAAAGACGCGCAGCCCGAAGGGTTGCGATGAAAATGGGCCGGCGGCTGCGTTGCTCCTCAGTCACGTATAACATCCAGATATGCTTCTTCGTCGCGTCCGGCAGCTGCCTGGCAGCTGCCGGACCGGCGGCCCATTTTGATCGCAATGCCACTACCCCAGTCACTGACTTGGTGCACAAGGGCTAGACAGCCGGTCCGGTTCCGGTCGGCTGGTTAATCTGCAAAACTTCGTCCACATTGACGAGGGTCACATGCCCTTCATGCGCATCCGAGTCGGCGGTGGCATGCCTGAGAATTATGTTGATGGCTTTTTCGGCCTGCCGGTCAGAGACGATTAGCTCCACCTTGACTTTTGGTTTCAGCGACTCGTTCTGGTCGGGTTCAGTGGGGATCGAAGGCCTCTGGGTTTCGCCGTGACGCACTTCGGTCAGGGTGAATCTGCCGTAGACGCCACGACGCTCCAACTCCGCTCTTATTGTGCTGACACTTGTCGGCGGTATGATAGCTTCGATCTTTTTCATTTACACGGGAAACTAACAGCGCCGCGATTCGGTAACTCACCAGAGATTGTCCACTGCTAACCACTCTTTGTAACCGGCAGGTCTTCTATTTGCATCGCGCCCCATCTGCAGCGGCAATGCATGATGAGTACTAGCCAAGATCTGTGTGGTTGCAGGTAGCAAACGATGATTTCTTACAGCAAAGACCGCCAGCCATCAAAGCACTGACGGCAAGTTTTACCCCTCGGTACCAATATGCAATCAATCGAACAGCTGCCAACAGCCGATCATTTCATTACTCACGCCCAAAAATGCGCGATTTGTTGAACCTATTCCCCCGGGGTGTTGACCGTCTACTCCTAGTGATAGATCCAGCCAATCCGCCAGAAGCAGTCTTGGCCATGATACCGTGGTTGGCAGAACGCTGGGATCCGCAGATTACACTCTTGCACGGAGGCAAACTTCGGAGCTCGGGGCGAGCGGCTGGAGAGTCTGATCGCGATGACCTCGTCGACCTGCTTTGTTTTGGTTAGGAGTTGAAAAACCATTACTCCGACCTCTCTATTGGCAGACACATCATGCACTCATGGCGACAGGTCCAGGCGGAGGCTACAGAGTACGAGGCGGATGTAATCCCAATTCCCGAGGAGCTTGCTGCTGGTTTCCAGCCACCAGGGTTTGCAGGATTTGAGACCGGCGACCGTTCTTTGCCCTTCCTAGAAATTTTCTCCGGGGGTCAAACTGGGATTGGTCGCTCATCGATTCAAAAACTGAGCGATCGAGAATTCGAAGTTTTTGAAGCATTAGGCGAAGGACTATCATCCCACGAGATTGCCAAGAAGCTGGACTTAAGCGCGAAAACGGTGGACGCACACCGGGCCATATCAAAACGAAGTTAAAGATCAACACGACAGCTGAGCTGATCTCTTTTTCGGCTCGTTGGGCAGCGACTCACGAACGTTTACCCGACGCAGCGGTTTCAATTCTGCACAAGGGACACACAAAGGCCGGCAACCCAAGGAGAGCGGTCGATTCTGGGGGCGACTAATCTCATCTTGTGAACAGGACACAACGGAAACGGCGACCAAAAAGGCTGATCGTCAAGCGGCATCGGGCGCCGCTCGCGAAAAGACTCCGCGCATTGTACCAGGTGGACCCGTTGACGCAACGGGCAGTACCGATCTCCGACTCCGTCAGAGCAAAGGTAAACAGGGGCGAAATATCTCTTGGCGGGAATCCTGATCCGGGGACCCAGACACAATATCAAGTAAATCCCAGATCCAACGGATCCTGGTTCCGGTCGATGCCATTCACACAAAGCTGAGCGATATCAGCCAATTCTGCTGATGCCCCGCCGGCTTGGGGCTACGGTAACGCTCTTACACTGCTATGTGGCTCCGCCAAGTTTTGATTTTGCGGTTGTGACGCGGCCTTGGCCGACGTGTCTCTTCATTGCCGCAGGGTGCGAAACCCGTCTGTATGAGCTGGCGAACAGCAGCTCGAAACCCTCTACAGCAGCTGTATCGGGCGGGTTGCTTTGGGCTCTCCGGCCACCCAGATTGTTCAACAAAGCCAGGCGTTAAGAGCGGACCTCATCGCCGTCGCGTTGCCTTTGGATTTAATCAGGTGGTGCTGCCTACCCGAGGAATTGCTGGATGAACTTGTGCGAACGGCTGATTGTCCAGTGCTCTGTGCACCAGCGCAGAAGTTTCACCCAGAAGAGTTACCGACATCGATAGACTATCTGGATCGAGTTGGACCCAAAAAGTTGGCCGAACCCATCCTGGCTGGCAAGAACTCAGGGACGGTATGAAAACTTTGGCTGCTAAGTCGCCGGGTAAAGCAGGACGACCGATTGATAGAATTTTGGTGGCAGTCGACTTGGCAAAGCACTCGGAGACGACGGCGCTGTTCGCTGCACAAGTTGCGCAGTCTTTCGATGCCGACCTAACTGTGACTCCCTCCGATCATACTCGCTCGATTCTTACGCGCCTTCAGCGCTGATCGCCAATCTACGCAGCTCCTGGGCCTAATCTAACAGCCGCCGGACTAGAGTCTCTTATCGCTTCGCCGCGAAATCCCTCACAACCTACGCTGGACTTCTCGCCCTACCTGCCTCTTGCTAGGCCAATTCCGGCTCACCTTTTGCCAACGGGGGTGGAGCCACGAGGCCACAGATTGACCATGTTGCCAGCATGAATAAGCGATATGCAGTGTTAACCAGCGGTGGTGACGCACCCGGTATGAACGCCGCCATTCGGGCAGTGGTTCGTACCGGGCTCCATTTCGGTTATGAAGTTGTCGGGATCAATGAAGGATTTAAGGGGCTACTAGCCCCGAATTTTCGCGTGTTAACTGCGCGCGATGTCGGCGGGATTATCCAACAAGGTGGGACCATTCTCGGCAGCGCGCGCTGTCCTGAATTCAAACTCGATAGCGGGGTGAGGAGAGCGCACACGATTTTGCAGGAAGCAGCTATCGACGGGCTCGTTGTCATTGGAGGTAACGGATCCCAGACGGGAGCGGCGGCTCTAGCGGCTACTGGCTTTCCGGTTGTTGGAGTCGCCTCCACCATCGACAATGATCTTTTAGGCACTGAAATTTCTATTGGGGTCGATTCTGCGCTTAACGTCGCTCTGGAGGCAATCGATCGAATCAAAATCACCGCTAGCTCGCACCACCGCGCCTTTTTGGTCGAAGTCATGGGACGCAGCTGTGGCTACCTGGCTTTGGCAGCCGGAATCGCGGGCGGGGCTGAGGCGATCATCATGCCCGAGATCGCTATGGAGCCAGAAATCGTTATGGATCTTTTCCGCGAAGCGTACGAGCGCGGTAAAGCGCACGCTATCGGTGTTGTAGCCGAAGGCGCTCGGTTCAATGCCGCGACTCTTGAACAATATTGTAACGCCCACAAAGAACGAGTGGGGTTCGATGTACGAGTCGTGACCCTAGGCCATGTTCAACGGGGCGGGTCACCTGGGGCGTTCGATCGCTTGTTAGCGACTCGGTTTGGTGTGACCGCCATGGAGTGTCTGCATCAAGAAGCAACCGGCGTGTTAGTCGGGTTACAAAAAGGGCAAATCGTTTGCACTCCTTACGCGTTGGTAGCGGGTAAGACCAAGGGAATCGATCCGAGTTTGGTTCGGATGATCGGTATGCTGGCGGCTTAATGAATCCTTCTTCAAATCTTAGTACAAGCTCAAGAATCCTGAAAGGCAAATAGACATGAGAACTTCATCACTTGAAATGTTTAGCCGCTACCTAGAGTTGCAGGCAGCGATCAAAGAAAAGGCTCCGCAGCCGCAACAACCCTCGATAACAATTTCACGCGAATCAGGGGCCGGTGCCAGCACCGTCGCTCAGATGGTGGTGGAACAGTTAAATGCAATCAAAACACCCACCGGAAATGCAGTTCCGTGGACCCTCTTTGATAAGAATTTGGCTAAAGAGGTAATTGTCGAGCACAAGCTGCCATTAGAACTGGAAAAGTTTATGGTTGAGGATGCGCGCCTACCAGTTCAATCCGTTGTGGAAGAGCTTTTAGGGCTTCACCCCACTTCCTGGTCGCTGGTTCAACAAACTACGAAGACAATTTTACGATTGGCTTCCTTGGGCCGAGTGGTCATCGTAGGCCGCGGAGCGGAAGTAGCCACCCAACTTTTGCCGTACGTGCTACACGTTCGCTTAGTGGCGCCTTTGTCGAAGCGCATTAATCAGGCCGCTCAATTTTATAGCCTATCGCCAAACGGGGCAGCCCAGAAAGTCTCGGAGGAAGATGAGGCCAGGCGCAGCTACTTGAGACGCTATTTCAACGCCGATAGCGATAATCCGTTCATTTATCACTTCGTCCTGAATACCGCAAAAACGGGTTTCGCGGATGCGGCGGAAATCATCGTTCAGTCGGCGTTGCGACACCACCAAGCATTTCTACAAAGCCGGCAATCTTTGCGTGCCGCCTAGAAATGATGGCGACTCCTAGGACTACTACAATGAAGATAGCCATGTTCAGCACCAGGGCCTACGATCGGCAGTTTATGGCCGAAATAGCAGTGAAAAGCCGCGCCTTTTCAGCATCTCATCAATTAGAATTCTTCGATGTTCACTTGCGACCCGACACCGTACGGGTTGCCGAAGGTTACGACGCTGTGTGTGTATTTGTGAATGATGTGATCGACCGCGAGGTTTTGGAACGGCTTTATATCGGGGGCGTTCGCCTGGTCGCTCTTCGATGTGCCGGTTACAACAACGTTGATCTCAAAGCGGCTCAGCAAATCGGCGTCACCGTCGTTCGCGTACCCGCCTATTCGCCGGAGGCGGTAGCTGAGCACGCTGTCGCGCTCATACTCGCTCTAAATCGAAAGATTTGTCGGGCCTACCATCGAGTTCGCGAAGGGAACTTTTCATTAGAGGGATTGGTTGGATTTAATCTGCATGGTAAGACGGTTGGCTTAATAGGAACTGGACGTATTGGAGCCGCCGTCGCTCGAATCCTGGGTCCGGGGTTCGCCTGCAACTTGTTAGGATTTGATCCGGAACCCAACCAACGCTGCGTCGAGTTGGGCCTCAAATATGTAAGTCTGCCGGAACTGTTCGCCAACTCTGACATCATCTCGCTCCATGTTCCGTTAGCTTCCAGTACCTCTCATCTTATTAATGATTCCACAATCGCGACGATGAAGAGAGATGTGATGCTGATAAATACCAGTCGAGGCGGCCTGATCGATACGAAGGCGGTCATTAAGGCGATCAAAACGGGAAAGATCGGTTCTCTCGGGCTAGATGTGTACGAAGAAGAAGCGGGTCTTTTCTTTTATGACCGCTCGCTCCAAGCCATTTCGGATGACGTGTTTGCTCGCCTTCTGACCTTTCCGAACGTCTTGATCACCGGTCATCAAGGCTTCCTCACCCAAGAAGCCCTGGAGCATATCGCCCAAACGACAATCAACAACATCCTTGAATACGCGCTCACAGGCAGCTGCTGCAACGAAGTTGTTGCTGAAGACTTAATCTGCTCCAGTAGCCCGAAATCGAAGACTTCGCTGGCGCAGCCGGCTGGTGCTTAGGCTTCAGCAGCGCCGTGCTGGCGCTGCGAACCGCGGTCCAAATTCCTAGGCTACACCGATCTTGCTCATTAAGTGTTGTGCGTTGCGATCCAGAGTTTGTCTGTCTACGGAGCTTGCCTCAGGATCGGCTTGATCTTGTTTACCACGAAGATCCTCACCAAAACTCAGGGGCAACTGTTTCCGCTCTGGACGATTCAGTAACCGAGCCCAGCTCGGGTTTTCCGCATCACACTTTAAGGTCCTTGCACCAGCAGCTTTTAACATTTGGCGCTCCGATTTCGATTCGCGATACGCAGAGGGAGACTGATCAACTACTTTCAGAAACGTGCGATTGAAATGAGTGAGAGATTGAAATCCCACATCGTACGCGATTTCGCTGACCCTCAGATGAGGGTTGAGCAAGAGATTCTTAGCTCTTTCGACGCGCACCCGGCCGAGAAATTCCGTAAACGTTAGGCCAGTTGACTTCTTGAACAATTTACAAAAGTAAAAGGTGCTGACGTGCAGCACTTGGCTGACTTTGGCTAAGTCAATTGGATCCGCCTGGTTAGCGAGAATGTAAGCTCGCGCTCGACGAATGAAAGGTGACTCTGTGTCTTCCTGCTGCAACACAATCTGATTTGCCATCAGTGACAACTGCTGCGCGAACGTCTCCAAGAGTTTCACCATTGCCCCGTATTGCTGAGGAGGAAGGTAGCGCGAGTGAAAGTAAGCATCTTCCAGTTTCTGCAAATCAACTGTTACACCCCAATCCAGGAGTTGCTTGCTGATCTTTCTAAACTGCTCCGCAGTAGGCTTATGTAAGACCACTTGGCCGGTCTGCAGAAAACCGATAATCTTTCCTCCAACCTGCACCGGAACAGCGCTTTCGCAGAAACCGGTAAAGCAGCTAACTGTTCTGGCTTCTGTCCCAGGTATATCATCCATTTCCTTTTGCGTCTCTAACAAAGCAGCACACGTGCGATTGCTCTTAGCGAGGATCGCGCAAAATTGGTCTTCATGCTTTTTGCCTTCCAAGCCGAGCCTCAATCCCTCTACCGCTCTGAAAGCCATCGGGAGCAACGTTGACTCGGTAAAGGCGTTCTCGTAGTCTTTATAGATCTTGGAACCCGCGATCCGTCCGACGATTTGTGCACTCCGGTTCATAACATTGCAGCTCCTCAATTGATGTTCTGTTCTCGTTAACGCGTCATAGGTGCCGGATCGACGAGCAATCATTGATTGGTTCTTCGCGTTGAGTTCGAGCCGAGAGAACTAGTCATCGTTACTCTTTGGTCAGTCTCGCCCCGCATTAGTCGATTTCTCCCATACTTTTCCCGAAGGGTTGTTATCGGTTTGCCGAGATAGCACCTTACAGATCAGTCGAAGCTCGCGCCGACTATCGCTGTCACCGACGTAGAGAGACGCGACCCCAAGCTCTAACCCCAGGCTTCTTTACCTTGTAGGTACGCGGTCTGCCGCGGACCTGTTCGCCTCTCGCGTAGTTTCGAACATCTTCTTAGAGGTCGTGAATTACCCTTGGAGGAAATGCTCTACGGGCGGCGCTTCCTCCCAAGGTGATTCACGACCTCTAGGCAGATGTTCGGCCCAAAAATTCTAAACTGGAAATAGCAGGAAACGCCGCGCGGAAAATAATCGTGCGGTTTCCTGCTCGATATGCGCGGTGGGAGGTTTTATTTTGATAATGTGGGCGTTCAGTTCCCGCCGCGATGTGAGCCGTGTACCCGCATAGATCACTGGCGGTGTAGCCTTCTTTGCTCAAGCCCGAACCTCGGGGATCATAAGCCAGTGGATTCGGACCAAAGCTGCGGGTCGGCCCACGCTCAAAGAGGAGAAAGCGGAAAAAAAACGGAACTAACGGCGAAGCCGATCCTGCTTCATACGCCAGAGAGAGGGGGCCAAACCAAGAAAGATTCAGTGCCGGTATGTCAGCCAGCCAGAAAAAGACCGAACTAACCAAGCCACGGCTGCCGCTGTTTCAAGGCATCCTCCCTCTCGACCGATCCCTGTTTCAGCACGTCCCGTCGCTCGGTTGGGAACACGTCAATTTAACTGGCGATTACATCAGGCATACCAACATAAACCGCAATCGACAGAAGCTAGCCTCCCCTACTCTACCATACCCCATTTGTGCCTGGTCGGAATCGCGCCAGGGGTGAGACATCCTCTCAACTCACATGCTAGATTCATCATAGGAATTGGAACCTTCACTGAGCGAGGTGGAGCGGTCCGGTCGCAGAGCCTGGTCTTCTGCCCAAGCCCAGGTGTTTGGCCGAGAAACTCGTGTGTCAGCGCCGCCATATTACCAATGGTCGCCGCGACATTAACAACCGGGTTCACCTTGGGACGGCCTGACTATTTTTTCCGAGTCAAATCTGAAAGGCTCCTCTGACGACTTCCGATTTTTTCGGCTCAGCACATTCTGCGATCTCAGATTTTGTTCTGAATCGGCTCCAACTGATTCAACAGTTTCTTTTGAGCCAGTTGTAACCGAGTTTTCACTGTTCCCAAAGAAATAGATTCTTGTGCAGCGATATCGCGTTGACTCAAGCCTTTGAAAAAAGTTAGCTGCACCACCTCTTGTTGCGGCTCCGGCAACAAAAGGATCATCGTGGAAAGAAGCTCGGATAAATCGAAAGTCGTCGGCTTCATTTGGGGTCGTCGCATTTTATCACTAAACTCTGCCATCATCTCTATTTCTAATCGATCGGTGGCACGCCGGTAAGCCAAACGGTCGAGCGATCGACGTTTCGCCACAGTGACGAGAAATCCCTGAAATCCTTTTTCTGCAAGGAATCGATCTGCACAGTTCCAGAGTTGGATAAAGACGTCCTGCAAGACATCGTCGGTCTCACCGCTTTCGTGCAGGATACTTGAAACCACTACGCGTAGCATCGATTCGTAGCGTTCATAAATTGCTACCATAGCATCCGCATCTCGGCGGACAACCGCTTCCATCATTCAACGTCCGTCAATCTCTCTGCGTTCATTTCTTCTATTGATTGGCTGTCCAAGTGGAATTTACTTCCCAATTCCCTAACCAGGCAGGCTTTCTGAAAATCAGATGTATCCCTAATAAATCGATCCGAATCGAGTGGCACCCTCATGGGCTCTGCTCGATCGTTAAAGTACGATCCGCCGCCGAAAGCCAATCTGTCTATCTTTCGCAATTGACCAGAGCAAATACGCTTCCCACGTACCGTCCGGTGCAATGCGCCGGCTGACGAACAGCAGCCATAAAAAAGGGCACCCAAAACCCGCGCATTTACAAGCCGTCTCCCACTAGTCCAGGACGAAAACTGTGCGCCGCGTGAGGTCTTTTCGTTTTACCTGCGTCGCGAAAACCAATAACCGCCTCCGCCACCAAATATAAGTACCAGGACCACGATGATAACGATTGTCTCAATGCTCATTCCCGAGTCTCGTGCTGTTTAATTAACTTTTCCCATACTCTTATCCACGGACTCGCGTTGCCTTTAGGTATCGCGAAGAATGATTGAAGGGGACATCGCCGTAAGTCTGTGTCCGTTTTTCTGAGGAAAACAGAGTAAGCAATCTTCCGAGCTTCGCCCGGTACCGGAAGACGGATTCAGCGCCGTTGAATGACCTTTTGGGTCGGCCACGCCGTTTATTGTGTGCAACGCAAAACTGCCTGTTTTAAATTAGAGTGCGGGAGCCGCCCAGCGGCGCTGCGTGCGCGACGCGGGTTTCAGCGAGTTTTATCGCGCTAATAGACATCCCAATAGGCGTGAAGAATCCGATAAACAGCGCGATAGTCAGGAGAAGACCTTCAAGGTCGCCCTTCCGGTCAGCCTGGAAGCAGTCTTTCAAACCTCGCTTGGTTTCATTGACCAAATCATTGTTGGCACTCTCGGTTCGACCGCTATTGCTGCGGTTGGTCTTTGCAACAGTATCTCATTTATCGTCATGCTGCTTTATTCCGCAATTGGAACAGGGTGCGGCGTCTTAGTGGCTCAGGCTTTCGGACGCAACGACCTGAATGAGAGAGTTGCTGCGCTCAGTCTAATGAGCTCCGGTATTTTTGGCATTTGCACGGCTTCGCCGCTCATTTTATATCCCGGGACTATTCTCAAATTAGGGTTCATCCTGCGGCTTTCGGTCTGGGGGATATTCGGATCAAGAGCTTTGGAGGAAGTTCTTAAGACAATTTTCTTCCTTATGCGCTACAGAACACCAGCCTGGTATAAGAAATCAGTCGACGAACTACGGCCCGCCGCTGCTAAACAGAGAGTAGCTCATCGAGACATCGAGAGTCGCTGCTGCATTGATACGCTGAGCGGACGATCATACGCGTTATCGAGATTGACGCGCTAGTACCAAAGCGGCGCCCGCGGCTCTCATTTTCCCATCATGGAAACAAGATCTTGCCGACATACCCAATGGCGAATGTAGTCCGTCGAAAGGGTATGGGAGAAGTTGATCGAACCGGTCGGCACTGGTCAGGTGAGTTAGTCGATTCTGCTACTGCGACACACTGGAACGAGCCTTTAGATTCACTTTAAAGCCAACCAATTCACCTTAAATGCGAGCCCGCATCATATGCTTATCAGGATCGGCTACAATATACCACTGCTCCCAGTCCCAGACGCCAAGCAGTCGAGTGATAGCTCTAAGAAAAGACTACCAAGATGAGTACTTTCTCATCCTGGATAACGGCCTAAATCAGCCGACTCACGGCCACATACTTTTTAAATAAAAAGTGATCGGCATGGCCCTTGCCAACTGGATTGGGGGATTGAGGAGATGTTTTCTTTGATTCTCACGTTCCAACATCTTTCCTAGGAGTCATGAATCACCTTGGAAGGAAGCGCTGGGGGGACGGGACTGTGACTCGGGTAGTTCGACATCGGGGCAGTGCTATACTCGGGAGAACTGCTTTGGCCGGTTCTAGGCTGCATCGCAAGCTCCATTTTATTCATCACTGCACCGCCGAAAATGGTGCGAACGAGGTGTCGGCAGCATCTCTACCGTGTCCAATGCGCACGAAGCTCGACTGTGGAGCAAGGCGAGTGGGATCGAATAGAATCCAGCGCCCTCCAAGAAAAGCTTCTATGTAGGCGTGAAAGTCCGGTGGATCCAGGCCATGGCATAGGCGCTCACAAACCTACCCGGGATTCCCAATGATCGGCAAAATGCTATTTGCAACTGTCGCAATGCCCCACGCCGTTTTCATTTTCATCTCCTTCGCGGCCGGATTCGCGCTTGGCGTCCTTCTCACCATGTCACTGAGGTCAAAGCGTAAGAACTTACGATCAGCCACAAGGAAAAGGCGAAAGAGAAAGCCGATGGACATCCGATTTTACCTTGTTACACAGTCAGCGATGTTTCGGCCCACACCATTCTGGATCTTGCGATAAACGTGGGCACTTCGCACCTGATACTCGGAGCACCGCGGAGAAGTATGCTCGTAAAACTCGTTCGAGGAAACTTGATCCGCCAGGTTTCCAGGTTCCTACCCGAGAACATTCATTTACTGGTCTACGCGTAACCGAGCAGTCGGGTGCCAGCGCACGATCTGGTTTATTACCGGTCTAGCTTCGAGGCTCTTCTTGTTTTTCTTTTTGTCTCGCTCTCTTCTAAATACTCAATCATTTCCGAAATCTCGTGTTCCGCAATCATCTGGCCGACGTTCTGGCACTGGAAACGGAGCCTTCTGAGACTGGTTACATCGCCCAAAGTACGGAGCCACAACGCATCTAAGAGATGCGCACCTTCTCCTCTCTGCTTCGCTATCATATGGTTTTTCTCTCTTTCGTATCTTAAGAGCCGCAACGACCGCGACGGGACCGCCGACCAAAAATCCAGAAGTCGTGCCAGTTTTGGAGCCGTAGAGTATCCATCTAGCCAACCTAGGAAACCTCGTCTGGTTTCATTCCCTTCCCACCATACTCTTTCCGAAGCGTTACCGTCTCTTTGAGGTATGACGACGGCTGACGAGGACAAAAAGCGATAATTCCAGCCGGAGCTCCTAACCGACCGAACCCTCCATCTCGAGGTCGATCAGCCGCTTTAGTTCAACACTATATTCCATAGGAAATTGTCTAACTAAGTCGTTTACAAATCCGTTTACCGCGAGACTCATCGACTCACCCTTGGTTAGACCACGCTGCTGCATATAGAATATTTGCTCGTTCCCAATTTGACTCACTGAAGCCTCGTGTTGAGTCGAGTTGCCGGTACCGCGGACCGTAATGGCTGGATACGTGTCGGTCCGGCTGGTTGAGTTGATTAAGAGCGCATCACACTCAGTATTGTTCTTGCAGCCTTTAAGATGTTTCGGAATATGAACCAGGCCGCGATAGGTCGCACGCCCTTTACCAACGCTGATGCTTTTGGAAACAATGTTGCTCGTCGTCTCATCGGCTGCGTGTATCATTTTCGCGCCCGTATCCTGGTGCTGACCATCACCCGCCAGGGCGATACTAATCACCTCGCCGCGGGCTTTACGTCCTTTTAGCACGACGCTCGGATACTTCATCGTCAGGCGCGACCCGATGTTGCAATCGATCCACTTGATTTCAGCTTCTTCCATCGCCAATCCGCGCTTAGTGACCAGGTTAAACACGTTTGCTGACCAGTTCTGAACCGTCACATATTGGATTTTGGCTCGTGGAAGGGCAACCAACTCCACCACCGCGGAGTGAAGCGTAGCCGTGGTAAAATTCGGCGCCGTGCAGCCTTCCATGTACATCACCTCTGAACCCTCGTCTGCGATGATTAACGTGCGCTCAAACTGGCCAAAATTTTCTGCGTTGATTCGGAAATACGCTTGCAACGGATGCTTCACCTTTACTCCCGGCGGAACATAGATAAAACTCCCGCCGCTGAACACGGCGCTGTTGAGGGCGCTAAATTTATTATCACCAGTGGGAATAACCTTCCCGAACCATTTTCGAAACAGATCAGGCCGCTCCTTCAGGGCTTCAGTGCTTCCCATAAAAATAACCCCTTGGTCCGAAACCGCCTTTTTGATATTCGAATAAACTGCCTCGCTATCAAACTGAGCTTCGACGCCGGCAAGAAACTTCCGCTCGTTCTCAGGAATACCTAGGCGTTCGAAGGTTTGTTTAATCTTGTCCGGAACCTCGTCCCACGTCCGCTTGGTTGCGCCGCCGGAGGCGAGGTAGTAGCGAATTAGGTCGAAGTTTATCTCCTTGAGCTCGTCCCCTGCCCAATGCGTGGGCAATGGCTTGCTGTTGAAGACATGGAAAGCATTTTTGCGGAACTCCCGCAGCCACTCCGGCTCGCCTTTTACGTCGACAATGTAATCGATGGTTTCCTCTGTTAGACCGACACCAGCGTCCCGCGCCGGTTTCAGGTCATAGAAAAAATTACCGATTCCGCGTGCGTCATCCTCTCCCTTAGGACCGTTTAGAAAAGCTGCGTCGTTCTCATTTATCGTTTTATTCATTTGGTACCTTTCGGCATAGGACGCCCTTTTATGCTTGCAAGCCGTTGTAACCTCGGGCGGCGTTAGCCTTTCCGAACTTCGATTTACGTCGAATTGACGGTTAGCTTACTCGGGCAACTTCGGAGAGAAACGGCGGAGACTCGAAATTCTGAGAGCAAGGTAACCTGTTATCGCAGAGGTGTCGCCTACTATCGGAAGAAGCTGACTGTACCTTTCAATCTCTGGGTTTCCGATCCTTGGCCATATCAAAGAACAATCAGAACACTTCGAAAACGGTATAAGGAGAAGCTCTGATTTCGGAGTACGATGGTTGTGCGTCTATTGCGGAGACAAGTAGGCCTACGAAAACCCTCGCAGACAAGCCTCTGCTAACGAGGGAGACGGCTTTGTCGCGATTAGGGGTTCATAGCGGGTTGCGCAAACGAACGAAGATGCTGCGCAAAAAAAAAAGCTCCTTTGCAGGAGCAAAACTACGGAGATAATTTAAGTGAAACAAAAGAGGTTAGTTGAGATGTTAAAATTCATTGTAATTTTGGGCTTGGGTGCAGCAACAATCTTCTACAGCAGGTTGCTAATTTTGTCCCTGCCTTAGAGTATATCGAAGGCACAAAAACTGGTAAGCCGAAGGAATATATGAGCATGAGTGGATCAGTCTATCCGCGTTGGGAGCGCGAAGACCGGGTGAGCCGGTTTTTCGTTGGTCCTTCCTTGCCGATTTACCAAATTCCGGAAATCCCACTGATCGGAGGATCAATGTTCGTCGCGTTCGCATCGGACAAGGCGAATTTAGTGGCCAATTCGAATCCGAGAAAAATGCGAAGGAAGCCTGCAAGCGAGACTTCGCGGACAAGGGAAAGGACCCCCGCGACGGAAACGGTCCGAGGGGGCTAAACCCGCGTCACAAGCGCGGATAGGCGCTTGTCTATTGATTCGGCAGCCGCTGCTTTCGGGGACCCGGACGCGCTCAACCTCCGGCACTAGGCCAGCGAACCTGTTTCGTTCTTGCCCCGCCGGCCTCGTCTTCAGTATTTTGAATCAGCCCACACGCCTCACGTCTCAAAGGCCCGAGACGAGAAACAGAAGATCAGTCGGGAGTGACGGTTTACGAATCGGGCTCGACTTCGTCGGCGTGAGAGGCGAGTGTGCCCGACTCTCTCTCCTGCCACGGGCCTCTCCGCGTCTGAAGTTTGCTAAGGCGGAATCCATCGGAGCGAAGTCTGACGTAGCAAGTGACACAATGTGACTCCCATACCCGCTCGACGTGCGGGCGAAAAAGTTCTCTGGGGTCGGTAAGGTAGTAGCGAGAGCGATAGAAATGCCTGATTGAAGCAGCGGGCTAGTCGGTGACGGGCTTTCTGTCCTCGCCCTGTGCCGCATGAGAATCGCTTGCTTGATACGGTTCCAAAGCATCCTTCAGAGCCTGATTCGCAAAGGCTTTGCACTGGTTGGTAACGATATCAACATTGGAGGCGCTAAAGTTCTCGGAGTGGTGCATCTTGCTGGCTAGAAGGCCGGTTAAAGCTGCGTTGTAGGCGTTGGTCCACAATGTCGTTTGCTGGTCGCGTGTTAGCATGGGAAAACGAAACTATGGCTGCGCCAGGCGTGCAACTCGATCATATGGTGACCGTGATCAATGCTTCGCTGGAAGGATGGCGAGTTCCTCACTTATTCCTAACAGACGCGCACTAGGCCTGCGGGCCACAAAACAGAAATTCATAGGACCTTATTCGCAGCGAATTGCGTGTGAGCTGATCGACGTCAGCGGCCCGCTTGGGACCGGGCCGCTCCGCAGTTTGGGCAGATGCCTTGAAATCGATCCTGCTCGCTTAGCTCAACCTCTCCGTCTCTCGAGGCTTGCGGACAAAAACTCTTAGCGTCTAACTTCGGGCATCCCCTATGGCTATAATTCTCATCGCAGTCGTCATGGCCGTGATGACCGGCCTGAACTATTTCGGAAAACCAATATCGCGAACGATGTGGCTGGTACTCTTCATCCTATCGTCGGTCGCTCTGATCCTGATACTGTGTTGACCTATTTACATTTCTGACGCAACTTCCGCGTTTCTTTTGGGATCCGCAAAGAGTATGCGACGCGCTCCGGGCCTAACGCCGAGAGATAGCGAAGTTGTCCGGCGTGAAATTTTCTCATCAAGTGAAGCACTTATTGCACCGAGATCTTGCGAGGCTTCACGGTTTCTGCTTTTGGCAGCGTAACGGTCAAGATGCCATCGTCGATTTTCGCGCCGACTTTCGTCATATCGATCGATGGATCAAGTTCGTAGACGCGCCGGAAATCGTGCGGCTGGATCTCCCGATAGATCAATTCAGCAGTGAATTCGGTTGGCTTCCGATGACCTAGAATAGTCATCTCACCGTTGTCGACGGTGATTTCGAGGCCACCCTTCTCGACACCAGGCATTTCCGCTCGGATAACATAGCCGTCATCTGTGGTTTCTATATCCACCAGCGGCGTCACGAAGGCCGCTGGGCGATTGTTCTCATTGGGAGCCATTGCTTGTTCCTTTGAAGGTAGGGATGGAATATTCATTGTTTTCTCCAGGTTCCGGCAGCTGACGTGCTGAGCGCCCGTCGGCTCCACTTATTTTCATTTGAGGGCGACTTCGATCTGTTTTGGCTTTGCTTCCTCGGCTTTCGGTAGCACGACCTGCAAAAGGCCGTCTCTATAACTGGCTTTCACTTTGCCGGGATCAACGGGAGTTGGTAGTGTTAAGCTGCGCTGATATTTACCGTAGAACCTTTCGGTAAAGAATCCTTGCTCGCTAGATCCTTCGTGTTTGCGTTCGCCCGAGATGGTGAGCGTGGCGTCGTTTAGCAAGATCTCGATTTCTTCCTTCTTGAGACCAGGAAGCTCCGCGACGACGACGAATTGATCTTTGTCTTGATAGACGTCAACTGCAGGATTCCAACGGCTCAACGAAGCTGGGGATCGAAAGGATGAGCCAAAGGTTGAGTTATACACCCGATCCATTTCCGCCTGCATACTTGTGATTCGATCCAGAACAGCCGATAAATCCGTTTGGGGATAACGTTGGTAACGAACGATGTTCATAGGTTTTAACTCCTTTTGGAGTTTAGTCCCTGTCCATCGGCTTCTCCCATACTCGTTTCCACGGCTTACAGATGGCTCTCGGTATGACGATGATTGACACGAAGGACGAAACGAGGCATGGAAACGGCGCCATCGAGACGGATCCATCGTGGAGTTTAGCTCGACGGGCTAAGCTCAGATGAATCCTCAAAGTGGCGCTTGGCTTTCCAAGAAGAGTGTGAGCTCATCGACATTAGCCGTCCGAACGTTTAGAAACCTACCGCTCACTCCCATTCCACGCCCTGAGCGCCTCCTGATGCCCCTCGCGTTTCGCGCCGCTCGCTCCGCATTTGCTGAGCGGGTTTCACGACTTTTAGCGGCACACTGGTTCAGATGGGTTAATTCCGTTGCCCCTGAGGCGGCCGCTTCGCCTCGGCATCCAGAAATGATCGGAGCTTCGCCAATGACTGGGCCTTCGGCTGCCGGCTATCGCTCAGCACATCGGCTGGCGTGAGATGTGATATACCAGCCCGGGTAGCGAGCTTTCCGCCCCTGAAGCCCACCCTAGTTTTGCCCCGCGTGTCAAAACGCCTTACAATTGGGTCGTTCGGCGGAAGGGGAAATAAAGCACGCTTGTCGATTGGTTTCCCTACGGAGTGAGGCCGCAGGCGTGAGCAGCCTTGGCTGAATGAGTGCAGCTTTAGAAGTCCACGGGTCGAGAACAGCCCGGTGTCACGAAACGCGCTCTAATCGAATTTCCGCCCGCATGAAACGAAAGAGAATCTATGGCCGACATTGCGAATAAATACGCGGAAAACGTGTCCGGAAAGTTTTACGTCGATGACCAGTGCATTGACTGCGACCTGTGCCGGGAAACCGCACCGGCTAATTTCACGCGCAGCGACGACGGCGGCTACTCCTATGTGTTTAAGCAGCCGAGCACCCAGGAGGAAGAAGCGCTTTGCAAGGAAGCCATGGAAGGATGCCCGGTCGAAGCCATCGGCAATAATGGCGAAGGCTGAGTGTGATCGAACCAAATGAACTGCCTGCCAAACCAACGCAGCGAACGGGCGAACCAGAAGCACCCGCGCGATGCGCCTGCCAACTGGGCTTGCGACGCGTATCATCATGAGTATCGAATCGGTCAAAAACACAACGCAAGAGGAAGTAGAGAACCATCAGCCAATTAACTCTTCGCCTTTTCGGTAGTGGTACAGTTTCTTAAGTCAGGCGACCACCGAAACGCGGCGATGGCCTGATTTTGATTTTGGGTCTGTTCCTATTTCTGCGACCCCGCCGGAATAGTTTGGAACTGACAACTCTGAGCTCTGAGTCGCAACATCAGGGAGGCAATTCTCTCCGTGGCGACGCGGCGAGCAAATGCGTCAGAAAAGCCTCTGCTTCACCTTCGCCACGATCTGTGGCTCAGTCATTTTGTCGGCAGTTTCCATCGCTAGGATACGTATACCGATCTTGTCTCTCTCCATCCGCTTTTTTAGTTCGCCCTTTGCCTCACCCGGCCCAAATATCAGAATCGTTTCTGCATCACCGATGCACGCAATTACCTCATCGTAGTAATTCGCGAGATGCCCCATATAATCTCTTTCCCGCGTATCATCGGCAGGAACCAGTTGTGGCTCAAATGACTCATTGGAAGGCGAACGACCAGAACGGCGAAGCTGCTTTTCAACGGTTGATTCTATGTGCTTTGTTTCTTCCCCTTTTTCCGTCAATACCACGATTATGGCCTCTCTATGATCAATCCACAAACCCACCTTTGGGAATGATCGCTTGGGACGATCTTCTTTGGAGCAAGCCTCGTTGACCACAAGCAGCCGACCGCGGACCTCTTTGCCTTTTAAACCGTTGATGGCTGCTCGGCCTTCTCCAACGTTGCTCATTGTCACGAACGCGGCGCCTCGGGAGAGGCCGGTCATTCGATCCTTAACGACGTTGATTTCGGCGATAGTTCCGAATCGCTCGAAGAGGGCGCGAAGATCCGCTTGGGAAGTCTCGGAGGAGAGGTTTTCAACATAGAGTTTCATGGCCTGTTCTATATAAACGATTGCTAACTACAGCTCCTCCCGAGGACCGAGCTTTAAATCACGGTTGAGGAACCCCTCACCTGACGATCTACCGCGCTTCGAACTAGAGCAAACGAGATTCACAAATCATTTCCGCTGCCGAGAAAGCAGGCAAAAGTCTCGCTCCAGAAGAGAGACTCGATAGTTGCACCAAAACCAAATGGACGAGATCTTTGGATTTGTCGGCAAGAAACAGAAGCCCGCGAGCAAGGCTGATAAGCGCGAGGGGGATCGGAGATGTTTGGCCGTTCGTTGCGGTCGATGCGCAAGTCCGGACGGTTGCTACGTTTCTAGTCCCTCAGCGTGATCCCGATCACGCGAATACTTTTATCGAAGACTTGGCGTCCCGGTTGAGCCATAGAGTCCAGCTTTCCTCTGATTCTCCGCCCGCCTACGTGGCGGTTGAGCGTGGATTTGACAGCGAAGTTGAATATGGCCTGATCGTAAAAGCCTTCACTTCAACTGATCTTGCCGAACAGCGCAAGTACAGCCTACCGGAGATTTTTAGCGCGAAGCGCACGGTGGTTTCTGGAACTCCAGACTAGCATCGGCCTTGAATCGGGTGATGGTTTTGGCGGCCGGGGCCAGTTTCTGCAAAGCATGCTCTTTGATGGCCAAGTCGGCCTCAATATAGCCGTGGTGCTCGGACGAAGCTAAAGTCAGAGGTAGTTACCCATTCAATACCGGGACTTGGCGAGTTCACGATGGTTCGTCATCAGCGGTGGTTTAGTTGGGTCAACGGGTGCCCTTAATGGGGAACACGAACTTCGCCCCATCTACCAAGCAACCAAGGAATTCGAAAAGATCGCCGGATATTTGCCTGCACACAAGGCCCGCGACGAGGTTATTAGCCAAACTGCGCCTCGCCTAACACTACCCTACATAACCCCTTTTATACTGGGCTACAATCCTCGCCAACGCCGGCCCGGTTGGGCTCTTCTAAGGAGGAAATGGTCAATAGAGAGGCACGCTGCTTTGCGGTGGAGGTTTGGCGTTGGCAAAGCTAAATCAGAGCCGTTTAGGTAGCCTGTTGGGACAGAATCGCTTACAAAAGACCGACAGCAAGAATTCGCTAATGAGAGAATGTAACGAGTTAGGTTCCGAATTACCAGGTTTTAGTGGGAGAAAAATTGAGGGGAACTTTGAATCAATTCACACAAACGACTTAGGAAAGCGGTGAGAGTATGGAACCGAGCTCAGGTTATGCGCTCCAATGCAGCCCCACTGTTCGAACGGGTGGCAAAAGTCTTCGGAGGGTTGGCGACGTCGCACTCTGATGAGCCTGCACAACCGGCCCACAACGAGAACGTCACGCTTGTTTGAGCGCGCTCGACAGCTCCGCTCGCACGGCGCGCTGCCTCAAGCAGCGCTTCCGCGCCGAATCTCTCAACTGCAACACTAGAAAGGGCTAGCGCTAGCCCACGCACCGCCTAGTGTATCAGGTTAGTACGAGTAGGGCCTTGAAATGGCAAACTGGAGTATAAGAAAGCCAAATCCTGGTTAGCCGATTCGGCGAATTGGTCGGAGAAACTCGCAATAGACATCTGAGGATCCCCTCTATCATGAGCGATCATTATCAGTTAGCTGTTATCGGCTCGGGCTCGGGCGGCCGGGAGGCAACGCTTTTGGCGGCTCGTAAGGGTTTGCGAACTGCCCTGATCGAGACAGACAAGATCGGCGGTATCTGTTTTCATCGTGGTTGTTACGCCGTCCTCGCATTGCAAGCTTGCGCGCGGCAATTTCGTGACAGCTGGAGAAGCGGACGATTTGGTAACGAAATCGACCTCTTAAAATCAACTTTGTACGATTGGATGGTAACGCAGTCGAAGGTGAGTTCACGGTTGGCTGACAGCTTTCAAGCGGAACTACAGAAACTGAACGTCGACATCCACCAAGGTTACGGCGAATTCCTGGATAACCGAACCCTACAGGTAATTGGGGCGAGAGGTACTAAGAAAACTATTACCGCGGACAATGTAGTTGTAGCGACTGGCTCAAGACCCGAATTCTATGCCAGCTCGATACGTAGAGTGGTTAATAGCGATGAGCTGCTGAGAATAACTACTCTTCCGGAGAGCCTAGCTATCATTGGTGCGGGTTACATCGGGTGCGAGTTCGCGTCGATCTATCGCACCTTAGGCTGCGAGGTAACGCTGATTGAAAAGGAGAGTCGGATCTTGCCTGGCTGGGAAATTGAGGCTGGAGAATGCGTCGCTCAGTTGCTCAAAGATCGCCGAGTGAAAATCCAAGTCGATCATCAGGTATCTTTCGCCCAGGTAGAAGAGAAGGAGGACGGCGTTCGTATTCCTGGACCAGGAGGACAAAGTATCGAGGCCAATCTGGTGCTGGTGGCGACGGGCCGAACGCCGAAATCGGAAGGGCTCCGCCTTAACGCGTTAGGTATTGAAGACAGCTCTTTTCTCAAAGTAGACGAGCGCATGCGGCTGTCCAGCGCCGGAATTTATGCGGTTGGCGACGTGAATGGAATCAGTATGTTGGACAGCACGGCATTCTCTCAAGCTAACGTCGCGATTAACTCTATCCTGGGGCACGAAACCCGGTTCGACCATCGGTGGATCCCGCGTTGCGTCCACACTGAGCCGTCCGTGGCCTCGGTCGGCTGGACCGACCAGGAGGCAGCAGCCGAGGGGCTCGAATATCTGGCTGTCTCTGATACCATTCGCTTAATCTCGGATAACGAGCGCAGCGTGATCGATCCGGAGCCGACCTTCCTAAAAGTAATCGTCGATTCACGGTCGCGGCATTTGCTGGGCTGTCTGGTCGTGGGAGATCATGCGCCGGTAATCGTGAATATCGCAGCAATCGCGATGAGATCAGGCTTGAGCGTCGAAAAACTTCGCGACATCCCCTTAGCCCAACCGAGCGCCTCGGAAGCTCTGATGTCCATTTTAAGAAAGCTGGATTAGCAGGTACGAAAGAATGACGCGTTTGGCTTCGACAATAGCATCCTGCTTTTTTTCGAGTAGGGCGTCGACTGGAACCGGCGCGTCTGAATAGCTAAGGTTGTCGTCGTCCTCGCTTCGGCGTCGGCAATGGATACAGAGATGGAAGGCCACTTTCCCGGTCGTAGTCATTGAAGCAGATACGCGATAAGCGGGAGTGCGTAATCCGGTGGCGGAACAACGCCGGATCAAAGAGATCGGATCCGCTCACGAAACGGAAAAAATCGTACGCTTCGGCCTTCCAAGGATTCCTTCGACTAAAAGAAAACGCTCCAGAATTCGATTACAGCTCGTTTTACGGCAAAACGGGTACGGGAAAGACCAACTGCTTTGTGATGGAGGTTGAGCGTTCCCTCTAAGTAGATTCGCACTCCAGTCCACGAGGAGACAGAGCTCCTATCGCGGTAGGGACATCCATTGCTGGATGCCCCCCGCACAGATCCCGGCGGGCGTGATTCACGCACCGGGCTCCCACCTCGGGTGGTTAACGACGAATCCCACGAGCAGCTTCGCGTACACAGTCGAGCCTCTGGGACACGTTTAATCCGGCACAGTGTCCGGTACGTGTGTTGCTCTCCCATGTTTCCCTCGGTCCTCTCCCTTGGCCCCACCAACTCCGCCCCCAGTCGCCCAGGTTTGTTCGTCGGCTTCAATGCTATTATGAAGAGGTCTGACTTCTCCTGCCCGTGCTTCATCGGCTTCGACTCCTCGCCTTCCTGATGCGGACCGCTCCATGACTTCTGAAGCGGCCAGGTAGGAGATCTCCCGGTTCCCGTGCAAAGAGCGTACCTACATGCCAGGTTCTTAGACCACGCAGGGTCAGCCAGGCACTCGCACTAACGTTCCTGTCTGTGTTGCCTTCCGCTACGATAACAGCGTCGGCACCCTGAACTAATTTAAAGATTTCGCGGCTCAATGGCTGGCCTGCAAGCTCCCCTGTCAACGCTTCGTCTCGCACCTCGCGATGCGTTACGCATGACTCGGGGCCAGTGTGGCTTGCTATTCCCTTACTGTTGAGGACTTTCACCTTTTACTCTTTGCGCAGTCTCGCGGCGCACTACCCTACTTAAATTTCCGTTTCGTGTGCGCACCCCAATAAGGAGTGGTTTGTTATAATCGCGGTGATTCTTGGATTCGGACGGTCCTGAATATGGTCCGTCAAATCGTCGGAGATCCTACGGCTTGGTTGCTCACTCCGCTGGGCACGGTGACTTCCTCGCTGATCCTGCGAAAACTGGCTACTACCCGCGACAAAATGGCCTCGCCTTGGCTTTGCGAGCGTGTCACCTTCCACAGCGAATAGACGCGGTTTGCGGTGCTGCGTGTCAAGGTGAAGGGCCGTCGGGAACTGGTGACGATGGTCGCACACCAGGTGTCAATTGCATCGGTACTAAAGATGAATCAACCGTCGTTTCGCGACCGATTCTGTGAGGTGATGACCAATATCTGGAGCCGTCGGACCAGTCTCATCGCTTCACTTGCAATCGCGGCGATTCTTTTACATCTCATCCTTCGCCTCGGTCTCCGCACGGATCCGGGCCGAGCCGAGATTCCCTTACTGGCCGCGCTCGCTCTCGGCGGCGCTCCTCTAGTCTATGAACTGCTCAGGAAGCTGTTGCGACGAGAGTTTGGTTCCGATCTGCTAGCGGGCATTTCCATTGTCACCTCGGTGCTGCTCGGCGAATACCTGGCTGGTTCTATTGTGGTGCTGATGCTCGCGGGAGGTGAAGCGCTGGAGACTTATGCACTAAAGAGTGCATCTTCGGTGCTTCGTGCGCTGGCCAAACGGATGCCATCGCTTGCTCACCGGAAACAAGGTTCCAAAATCGTGGATGTGGCGTTGGACGCCATCTCCGTGGGCGAAACGCTGGTCGTCTATCCGCACGATATATGCCCGTTGGACGGCGTGGTTATCGAAGGCCACGGCGTGATGGATGAATCCTTCCTTACGGGCGAGCCGTTCAAGATCACTAAGACCTCTGGTTCGACGGTGATATCCGGCGCAATCAATGGGGAAACCGCCCTGACGATCCGAACGACCAAGCGAGCCGCGGACTCGCGTTACGCGAAAATCATGGAAGTCATGCGCGAATCCGAGGAGAAGCGCCCGCGGCTGCGGCGTCTTGGGGATCAATTAGGGGCCATTTACACTCCCGTGGCAGTTGCGCTGGCGATACTCGCTTGGGTGATTAGTGGTGAAGCCATTCGCTTCCTTGCGGTTATGGTAATTGCTACGCCTTGTCCTTTGCTCATCGCGATACCGGTCGCAATCATTGGCTCGATTTCTCTCTGCGCCCGGCGAGGGATCATCATAAAGAGTCCCGTTGTGCTCGAGCAGGTTACCGAGTGTCGGACCGCAATCTTCGACAAGACCGGCACGCTGACGTATGGCGAACCGAAACTCACCGACCAGCTCATTGCGCCCGGATTTCTGCAACTGGAGGTGCTCACTTTAGCGGCAAGTCTCGAGCGCTACTCGAAGCATCCGCTGGCTCGAGCCATTTTGGCCGCGGCAAAGAATCAGGAAATTGAGCTGCCTGAGGCCACCGAGGTTAATGAGGCGCCCGGGGAGGGGCTGCGCGGCACTGTCTCCGGACATCCCTTGCAGATCACGAGCCGTAGTAAGCTCAACTCACAGACGATCTCTAGCGATGAGCAGCTACCGCCCTCCGCTGGCGGTCTCGAATGCGTGGTGTTAATGGATCATCGCTACGCCGCCACCTTTCGCTTTCGCGATGCGCCGCGCGCCGACAGTCGTTCCTTTGTAAAGCACTTGGGGCCGAAGCACCATTTCGGGCGCGTCATGATCGTGTCGGGAGATCGCGAATCTGAGGTTCGCTACCTTGCCGACCAAGTCGGTATCACCGAGATCGATGCCCAAAAGAATCCCGAAGAAAAACGCGACATCGTTCGTCAAGAGACGGCCAAAGCGAAGACACTTTACGTAGGCGATGGTATCAATGACGCGCCGGCGATGATGGCCGCCACGGTCGGGATGGCCATCGGACAAAATAGCGATGTAACCGCGGAAGCGGCGGGCGTCGTGGTCATGGAAAGCTCCCTTAAAAGGGTTGACGAGTTCATGCACATCAGTCGTCGGATGCGCACCATCGCCCTCCAGAGCGCTGTGGGTGGGATGGCCTTGAGCATCGCAGGAATGCTTCTCGCGGCTTTGGGCCATCTGCGTCCGGTGAGCGGCGCTATCAGCCAGGAAATCATCGATGTTCTTGCGGTCCTCAATGCTCTACGGGCGGCGCTTCCTCCCAAGGTGATTCACGACCTCTAGGCAGATGTTCGGCCCAAAAATTCTAAACTGGAAATAGCAGGAAACGCTGCGCGGAAAATAATCGTGCGGTTTCCTGCTCGATATGCGCGATGGGAGGTTTTATTTTGA
>Ga0207067_10067_pt1 | contig 33787 bp, 27 predicted proteins | sample Alteio_BWMinCont_25_FD_153484 | JGI IMG/M metagenome (GOLD analysis project Ga0207067, IMG submission 153484) | Enriched cells from forest soil in Barre Woods Harvard Forest LTER site, Petersham, Massachusetts, United States -... | ecosystem: Environmental > Terrestrial > Soil > Temperate forest >...
ACCTTTGCCCTTTTTAATGGGGCCTTCAAAATTCAAACGGGAAGAAATGATTCCAATTCCTCCGCTGAGGATATAGTTCTGGTCGTTCCCGTCTTTCATTTTGACATCCAGCACGGATGATAAGCGACCTCCAAATTCAGCCGGCTGATTTCCTTTGTACAGAGAGACATCTTTGATGGCATCGGAGTTAAAAATGGAGAAAAAGCCCAGCAGGTGAGAGGCGTTATAAACCGTTGCTTCATCCAATAAAATGAGATTCTGATCAACTCCGCCGCCGCGGACATAGAATCCGCTACTGCCCTCACTTGCATTGGTAACTCCCGGCAATAATTGTATGGTTTTAAGGACATCCTGTTCCCCGAAAAAAACAGGTATTTGTTTTATCTGTGCCATGTCGAGCTTTTCAACTCCCATTTGCGTGCTGGTTACGTTGGCATCACTTTTTTCTCCTGTAATGACCACTTCGTTCAGGTCTTTGGTTAGCTCAGTCAGAGCGAAATCGAACTTGGTATTTTGCTTCAGGACTACCTGGATAGAGTTCGTCACGTATCCCATAAAGAGGGAGTTAATCGTATAACTCCCTTCAGGAATGGTAATAGAATAAAAGCCATATGAATTAGCACTTACTCCTGTGCCTTTTAATTCTTTGACAATGACAGTGGCTCCTATCAGGGCTTCTCCTGTTTTGGCATCCTTGATGTACCCGCTGATGGTATATTTGTTAGAGGTTGTTGGGGTAGCTGTCTGGCTAATGCCATCAGTAGATAAAATGGGAAGAAAGAACAAGGTGATCAGAATAACACTCAGCGGGCAGTTTTTTTTCATTCAGTTGTAATAAAACTTTTCGGGTGTAAAACTATCACAATTCATATATAAGTTAGACTACGTCTCTGCGAGCCTTAGTCTAACTAAGAGTCCAGTGCATCTTCGAAAATGTCAATATTTTCGATATAATCAACAGAGCGCTTGATGTATTCATGTGCCGGTTCCGGAAGTCCAATTGTACAATCCTCCTGAAGGCGCGTATTATCAAAAACCTGTCCCAGTTCTATGAAGCTCAGGTAGGGATCAAGCCCGCCCATCAATATGCGTAAGTCACCCGGGTCATTCATTTCTTTGTGCCAGTAATTAAGGTATTCAGGAAAATTATTCAGCCTGGTATTCCCATTGAGTTTATTTCTGGACCATAATTTGACTTCACGGGTGAGTTCCCTGTCCACAAACATAAACCGCGGTCTGCCCGGGAAATGGCTTTCGATAACCTCTGACAACTTTTGTAATGTGGTGCAGGACTTACCTCCTGCAGAGATATGATAAACACCATATTTCCTTTTGGAGAATAACAATTGTACGATTGCAGCAGAAGCGTAGTCAACTGGTATTACATCCAGCTGAGCATTGGCATTGACCGGCACCAAACGGAGAAAATTAATGGATGCCAGTGCCCACATGATTACATAGGAACGAGGTATCCAGGGCCTGCTGTCTCCCATGATAATAGATGGCCGGACAATCAATACCTTTTCTTTAGGGAGGTGATTGGCAATAATTATTTCTCCCATCATCTTGGTATAGGTATATTTTACCAGATGGGTGCTTTTTAAATCCGGTGATTCATCCTCCTTAATAATACGATTGGTAATTTCTTTGCCGCAAATGGTGGCAGTGCCTACGTACAAAAAAGTCTCCAGCTTTTTGAGCGTTTTACTCCAGTTAAGAATTTTTTCCAGTCCGAGTATATTGACCTGTTCTATTAAGGTGTCATAAATCGGGGAGAAGGAAGTATTGGCAGCTGAATGAACTACGACCTGAATATCCTCCAAATCCTTGTTTGAACACAGGCATTCGGTGAGATCATCCTGCGTTAGGTCTCCTGGAACAGGAATGATGCGGTTAAGGTCGAGAACATCTGCATGGCAGGCAAATATTTTTTCCAGACGCAGATCGGCTTTTTTATGAGATCCCGCCCGTATCAGACAATAAATTTTATTTATGTCCTTCCTTTTAGATAAGTTAACAAGTAGCTCACCTCCCAAAAAACCGGTAGCACCGGTTACAAATACATTTACCATAATCCCCCCATCTTCTTAATCAAAAAGCTCTAAGCCGAATATCCCTGCAATGATGAATAAAACAGAAACAATTTTGGTAAAACTTACCGGTTCTTTAAACCAGATCATTCCAATCATGGCAATAAGGGCTGTTCCAAGGCCGGCCCAGATCGCATAAGCTATACTTACTTCCATTTTCTTTAAGACCAGTACCAAAAAAAATAAGCTCAGGCCATAAAAAATGAAAACAAATACGGATGGCAGCCATTTGGAGAACCCTTCGGCAAATTTCATGCAAATTGTCCCCAGAACTTCGAAAACAATTCCCAAAGACAGATATAACCAGTATGTTTTCATCTGAACCTGCCCTGAGGCGAGGCATAATATTACATATTTTTTCCCTTGACCAAACAAGGGGGAAAATAAAAGAGAAACTTCATTAAATCTTCATATTTTTGAGACCTTCTTTTTGAGCTTAAAATTTCAAAAACAATGTTTTCTGATAAAATCAGCATCGTTATCCCTGTTTATAATTCCGAGGATTGTTTACTTGCCTTAAATTCTGCTGTTGAAGATGCAATGCAGGTCTTTGGAGACTATGAACTGATCCTGGTGAATGACAAGAGTACGGATGAGAGTTGGAAAATAATAAAGCAAATTTGTTCATTAAATAAGAAGGCGACAGGTATCAATCTCCGGAAAAATTTTGGACAGGATAGTGCCCTTTTAGCCGGACTCCGGCAGAGCTCAGGTGCGTGGGTAGTTATTATGGATGATGATTTACAGCATTCCCCGCAAGACATTGCTGAACTTTATACCACCTGTAAGGAAGGATTTGACGTTTGCTATGCGCGTTTTACTGGTAAGCAGCAAAGGATTTGGAAAAATTTAGGATCCTGGCTGAATGGTAAATTATCAGAAAAGCTGCTTAACAAACCACAGGACATCTATTTATCTCCCTTTAAAATAGTGAAAAAGGAAGTCGTTGATGAAGTAGTGAAGTTTCCGGGGCCTTTTCCTTATATCGACGCTACCATTCTGGGTATCACTTCTAACCTGACTCAGACGGAGATTATGCATTATCCCCGTTTTAAGGGCAAGGGTAATTATGACTTACTGAAATCAGCATTGGTTTTTGTAAAACACGCGACCAATTATTCCATCTATCCGCTTCGGGTGGTATCAGTCGTTGGGTTTTGCTCGGCCCTGCTTTCATTTTTTCTGGGTGTTTTTTATTTTGTGCAGTATTTCACAAGCAGTAACAGGGTGGAAGGCTGGATTACATTGGTCATTCTGCTCTTGTTTTTTGGGGGTATGATTCTGATGAGCCTGGGATTGATCGGAGAATATGTTGGAAGGAGTTTTTTGTCTATCAACGGCAAGGCGCAATACATTGTGGAAGAAACGGTGCAGATAAAATAATAAAGAGTTTGAATAAATGCGAACGGAACGAATTAACAATTAATATAGAAAAAAATGAAAAAGAAAGTGCAGTTTCAAGGTGTTGTCTTTGGAATACTCCTGCTGGCGTGCTTCGGATGCGCACCTAAGCAAAAGGGATTGGTTTACTTTAACGATTTTGAAAGTTTAAAGGGTTGGGGACCGGCTTATCTGAATAAACAACCTCACCATTCGGGGGAGTATTCCAATAAACTTGATTCAAACAGCATTTACGGTGTGACCTTTAAATTAAGGTTTAAGGATATTTCAGAATTGCCTGTAAAAAAGGTGAAAATCAGTTTTTGGGTATTGAAGTCTAATGTGAACGATTCCAGCAAGTTTGTTGTGGATGTCACCGACAAGGATAAAAATAAAGTATTCTGGATTGCAAAGAACATTGAAGAACTGGTTAAGTCTCCCCAAAAATGGGTGAAGGTTTCTCTGGAGTTTGCTTTCTTAAAGGAAAGTATTACGCTTCCGGATAATAGCATCAGCATTTATGCCTGGAACCTTGGCAAAAATGATATTTACATAGACGATGAAAAAACAGAGTTCGTTATTTAGGGTATTTTATGCAACCCTCATGTAAATAGCCAACCGTCGCTCAGATACATGTTAAACAGGTAGGTTTGCCAGAGTATGCAAAAGCCAAAGAGGATCGCGAAAAGCACCCATTTCTGTCTTTTGGGAATTCTGGGCTCTGTAATCAGAAATAAAAGAAGCAGAATAGACAGGTATAGGCCTGTGTATTGAAAAGTAAACCGGTTACCTCCGTATTCGACCGCAACTAAAAAGGCACACATGGTTAAAAGGCAGGTGCCGAAAATAATCAATGTTCTTTTCAAGGAAATCAGCTTGAGTTTTTCTGGTGCCAGAAAAAGAATGATATAAAAACAGGGGACTGCCAGGGTATACCGGTAAAAACCATTCATGGAATTTCCACTGGTCAGAAAGGTATAGATTAAATTTCCGGCAGTGAAAAGTACGGAGGCTTTAAAAATATATTCCTTTATCCAGGTTTCATTGCCGGAGAATAGTGAAGGAGGGATTGTCTGATCGGTGCTTCTCAATTGCTTCAATCCCCATTGAATGGAATAAATCAGACAGGGAATGGCAAAAAAGAAAAGTGAAAAAACGCTCATCCCGAACCCTTCAATCGACCAGTCAACAATTTTATTCATAAAACCTGTTTCTGTTGGCCAGATTACCTGGGCATCGAAATACGCAGATAAGGAACCCGAATAGGTGTACTGTATAAAAACAACGGTGAGGAAACCTGAAATAAAGGGAGCTGTTTTAAGGGCTGCTTCTTTGAGCAGGTAGCGGATATTCCGGTGGGCATACCAATAACATACATCGGCTGCTATTAGTGCAAAAATGAAAATCAAAACGGCAGGCCGCGTCATCGCAAATCCAAAGGCTCCTATAAAAAACAACCAGTACTTTTTTTGAAATAATCCCCAGACAGCCAGGGAAAGGGTTAACAAGAACAAGGATTCTGCATAGGGCAGATAATAAATAACTGCAGAGGGAACGATAAGCCCGACCAACAATACGATGAGCTTTCCGTCAGGGGCTAATACTTTAAATAACAGCAGCAATCCGGCAGCAAACAGGATATAGTTAAATAAAAATATCAATGGGGAATCAATAAATGATAATTTCCAGATCAACGGATAAAGCGGGTAGAAGGCCAGGCGTTCTTTATAGTGCTTGTCACTTTCCTGATAGGAGCTGTCCCGGATGGATTTGTACAATTTGGCATCCCACTTATAGATGTTGGATGGATTGATGCTTTCATAGGGTTTTTCATAGGGTTCAACCAGAAATTGCGTTTTGTTTTTAATGTGTACGTAATTCGTGGAAATCTTCCCGAGGGTTGCATGGTATATGGAAGTTTGTAATAGAAAAAAAATCGCAATAAAGGAAAGGAGCGTTCCTGAAATAATGATGAGCTTTAATTGTAAGGATCGTGTCATGTTAATTTGGAGGCGTTGTCAGGTTGGGGTCTTCCTCTTCTTTTATTTTTTTAAATTCCATTTTTCCGAATTTATAAGTAAAATTTATCCCAAAGGATCGGTAGGGTAATTGCCGGGTGCTGATTAATGTGAAATCGGTTCCGGTTAAAACAGTTTTCTGGCTGATGTATTCGTTAAAGGGGTTCGTGGCGGTAAGTGCTATGCTGGCGGTCTTGTGAAACAATTGTCTGCGAAATGCAAAGTTGTACGTGGTGAAGGCAGGCATGGTACCTTGTGCATTGATTCTTGGCGAGTTAAAATTACCGAAAAGTTCAATACTCATAGAATGATTCAGCTCATATGCTGCATTGAGATTAATTCTGTAATTAAACCCGCTAATGTTTTGGCCGGGCAGGTTCCCAAGTGTAATATAGCGTTGAAAAAGGGAAACGTTGGAGCGAAGTGTTATTTTTTTTCCGGCCGGCACGGAAACATAAAAATTGGCTCCGTAATTATCCTCGCGGCCAATATTTTCTCTCGTGCTGAGGGTGACACCTTTATAGATAGAGTCTCCGATTTGTAAGGTCGGATAATAGGTCATGAAGGATTGTATGTCATCTTTGTTCCCTCGGTAAAACAATACGACATTTATGGTTGGTCCCTTTTCGTATACTTTTGTATAGCCCAGTTCAATTTTATCGCTTTGTTCAGGCTTCAAATCAGGATTCCCTGTTGTAATATTTTTAGGATCGCTTGCGTTGAGGAAAGGATCCAGATCTCCGTAGTCTGGCCGCTGTATCCGGTGCGAATAACTGAGTTTGATCGTCTGATTTGTTTGGAATGTACGTGAAATGACAAACGATGGAACCACGCTGTTGTATGGGGAAATATTGACCGTGCCTGCATCTGAAAAACTTGCGCTCGTTTGGGTATATTCATCCCGGCAACCCATCTTCACATCAAAACGTTTGAGTAATTTGAAAGTGGCTGAAAGGTACGCGGCATATACATTTCTGTTGTAAGTTAAGGAGGAGGATTGGGGCAGATTATACTCATAATCGTCTGAAGCAAGATTTTCCAGATAAACATCAGAGTTGCTGTTAATATGGCTCAGCACTGTTTTAACTCCGGTTTCGAAAAGTGCCGTTTCACTGATGGGTTGGGTATAGTCGGCAGAAATGTTTGTTTCATAATCAATCCCTTTGTTCTTTCCATAAGAGCTGTTGTAAAGCAGAGATTCGGGTGTAAGGTAAATCTGTTTTTGGCCGTAATAGGCATAGTTGTTCCCGATGGATGAAACATATAAGAGTTCAAATTCCCGGTCTTTTTGTTCGAATGTTTTTTTATAATCCAGACTCCAGTCTACAGATTGGTTTTGATAAATTCCGGGTGTTCTCAATACGTCGTTTATTGTGGTATCTTTTGTTCCAGAGGCATTCGGCTGTATGAATTGCCGGTTATATATTCCTGTATTAACCCGGTTGAATGAATTATAGCTCAGTGATCCGGATAGTGTGTTTTTTGAATTCAGGTCCCAGTCAAATCCTATACCTGTTTGATAGCCGTTCCGGGTAAAGTCGCTGGTGCCGTTTTGTACCAGGCTGGAATATTGTCCTGTAACAGGGTCCTGAGATTCCCGGTTACTATTAATAAGAGGGGAGGAGAGGAGTTGTGCATTTCCGCTAAAAAATGCGTGGGCGCCGAAATTTCCTTTGCGCATAGTGAGGTTGGCCGACATATTCTCCAGCCGGGTTCCACCTGTTAAGGAAATATTTCCGTTAAATCCCTGCGCCTTGCTTTTTTTAAGTATGATATTGATAATACCTCCTGTGCCTTCTGCGTCATATTTGGCTCCGGGGCTGGTAATGACTTCGATGCTCTGTATCTGGCTGGCTGGAATAGATGCCAGCACATCGGCCAGGTTGTTGCCAAAAATACTGGAAGGTTTTCCATTGATCAGAAAACGTATGTTGGAATTGCCTTGTAATTCCACATTGCCATCCACATCGACATCCACCTGAGGAATTTTTTTCAGTACATCTGAAGCAACCCCTCCCTGTGAGGTAAGATCCTTCTCTACGTTGTACACCATTTTGTCAATTTTGTTTTCGATGACGCCTTTTTCTGCGGAAACGCTCACCTCCTTTAAGGAGGTTAACTTGCTTGACAATTTTATGACTCCCAGCGTGATTGTTTGATTTTTGGGGTTGATTACGAGGTTGCCTTTCGTGCATGTTCCGTAACCCATAAAATAAATTAATATTTTATAAGTCCCATCGGTAATTTTTGTCAGTTCGAATGCGCCTTTTTCATCCGTCGTGCAACCATTCACTGTTTTTCCGTCTTCCTGCCTTGAGAGGCTAATGGAAGCGTAGTCAATCCCTTTTCCTGAAATGGAGTCAAGTATAATTCCTGAAATTTTACCGGTTCCTTCACTTTCTGTCTTTTGCGCCCATAAGGACCCGTCTATTAACAGCAGGGCAAGTAAAATAAAAAACAGTTTATGACTCAACACAGTTTTTATTTAACAGGTGCAACATCAATTATTGTAAAAGATCCTGCCTTTTTTCTGTCTTCTGCTACGGGCAGGAAAAGATGATGTGTCTTTATGTCAATCGTCATTGTTTTTGCTCCTTTCTGAGTCGGAATATTCTCGATCACTTTAAATACATCACCCTTTTCTTCCTGTATGACTGTTATTGTTCCTTCGCCGTTAGAGCTATATACACGTTTTTTGTCAGGGTCAAATGAGGCCGCGTCAGGTCCATCACCAATCGGTAAGGAGCTCACTACTTTGCCGGAAATTGCATCCATAATGATCATGAGTTTGTTGTCACATACTGCAAACAAACGATGATTTTCAGTATCAATTGCCAGGCCGCTGGCTTCTTTTCCTGGAGCAATTGGCCAGGTTTGTTCCATCTTTAAGGTTTGAGGGTTAATCATGGTGATCACACTTTTGTCTTCTATGTTGACATAGACTTTCCCTTTCCCGTCTGTAACAGCAAATTCCGGTTTGCCTTCCAGTTTTATGGTTCCGATCACTTTATCCGTGTTAGCATCTATGACTGTTGAATTGGAACTATGGCCATTGAATGTAAAAATCCTGTGCGTGAAGGGGTCGTATAAAATAGCATCCGGGTTTTTACCTGTAACCTTTACTTTTGTCAGGACAGCTAAGGTCTGAAGATTAAAAACGCTTACTGAAGAATCCTTTCCGTTGCTTGTATAGCCCTTATTCAGGTCTGTGGCAAGGGCAATGCCGTGAACTCCCTTTGTGTCTGGTATGGTCCCGATTAGTTTCCCGCTTTTAGGGTCAACAACCTGAGTGACCGTACTGTGAGACACGTACAATCTTCCTGTAGACTCGTCACAAGCAATATAATCATAACCTCCTTCTCCTTCTACTGGAATTTTACCTGCAATCTTGTATTCTGATGGTTTTGATTGGGCATTAATGAATGCCGTTCCGCTAATGCATATGACGCAGGCAGATAATAAAATCGATTTTTTCATGATTTATATTTTGTTTGTTTGGTCTGTTTAATTTTCCGTTTTCTTATTCAGGAAGCTCCCCTTGGAATCGAAAATATAATCCAGCTTGTCTACTTCCGCTTCGAAAGTTATCATTCCTTTTGGATCAACAATTCTGGACGCTTCTTTTATCTTTTTACCTGGCAAAGTTTTAGTGATATAATCGCTCACTTCTTTTGGAAGCTCGCTGACCTTGATTTCTGATTCAGTCTCGAGAATGGTTCCTTTTTCATCCATCAAAAGGGAGGTTTCCACTTTATAAAGATCGAAACCTGCCTCATAATTTCCTTTTTCTTTCTCCCATTTAACTGATTTAATATCAGGATATTGCCTCGCAAATGTAGCTTTTACAGGTGCGGGGACATCTGCTTCCTTAATTTTTTGGGCGTTCGCTATGCTCAATCCAAGGCTTAGCCCGGCAATCAGAATGAATGTTTTCATGTTTTGGTTCAATATTTTTATGGTTAGTTGTTATAAAGACAAGTTTAAGCTGCAATTCTGTTTTAATCTTGAAGTTGCTGCTTTCCTTGTTTTGTAGGTGAACTATTGAACTGTAAACTAACTTTATGAATCAGCTGGTTATACGTATAACTGACCTGAATGCCTTCTGTATCACAAATCTTTTCGACAATCGCCAGACCAAGCCCTGGCGATTCTGAATCTGACTTGTCTTTTCTGAAACGCCCGAATAGTTCCTGAGGTTCCCTGATCAAAGGGTTGCCCGTATTAGAAATGATCAAACCGGATTGCGATAATTCCACTTTTATCCATCCCTGTTCTACATTGTGTCTAATGGCGTTGGTAATCAGGTTAGTGATCAGAATATCTCCCAATAAAGGATTAATTGTTAAAGCACATTCCTCTTCCAGATGAGTTAGCAGAGTCAAGCCTCTGGCCTCTATGAGCTCACGGAAGTTATCTATTTGCCTTTGGAACAATCCGGACAGCTGGATGGTTTCTTTGTGCCGGTATTGCAAATTTTCAATTTTAGCCAATAAAAGCAATGCCTGGTTCAGTTTTGAAAGCCTGCTTATGGCATCGCTAATGGTCTGAATAAGGATCATATCTCTTTCTTTCAGATTGTCGCGCTGCATCAGGAGTTCAAGTTTAGCCTGAATAATTGCTAAGGGAGTCTGAATTTCATGGGAGGCGTTCTCGGTAAATTCTTTTAAGTTCTTATAATCGGTTTGAATCTTGTCCGTCATCGTTTCAATGGCGCGGTTAAGCTCATTAAACTCGTCAATATCCGAAGGAATCATTTGCATTTTTGAAGTTCTGGAAAGGTCGTATTCTTTTATTTTTCTCAGGCTATCATAAAACGGGCTCCAGATTATTTTGGAAACCCGGATAGTAATAAAATAAATACTAATCAGAAATAAGGCGATCAATACAACTAAGGAAACTGCAATTGCGTAAATTAAATCATCGCTTTCCACCAATGATTTACTCAGGGTAATCTGATACCAATAAACCTTGCTTTTTGCGAAGAAACGAATCGCTCTGGCAGGAACCTCTTCGTGGCTTTCCAGTTCGTCATACAAAATAGTATCTTTCATCAGCGTTTTGAATCCGGAATCAGGGGCATAAACTTTCTTTATTGTCCTATTCCCATCTAAGGCGAGCATTATTCCCGGAATGCTGTCAAATAGTTTGATTTTGTTTTCAAGGGCAATTTTTTCTTCCATTAATTTTTCGGATACATCCTTATTGATATAGGATTTAAGGGTGAAGAAAAAAAGGATACCTCCTGCTAAAAACAAAAGCAATGGTGCGATCGTATAATAGTTACCGGTCTTACGTAATAATTTCATGGAATTTTTAAATCAAACCTCACAAATTTCAGTATATCAGGGTATCAAAAATTTATACCCCATACCGTAAATGGTTTTTATGTAGTCCGTGCAGCCTCTTTCGATCAGTTTTTTTCGCAGGTTTTTAATATGCGTATAAATAAAATCAAAACTATCGGATGAATCTATGTTGTCACCCCATAAATGTTCTGCGATTGCATCCTTCGTCAGCACCCTGTTTTTATTACTGATAAAAAACAACAACAAGTCAAATTCTTTTTTTGTCAAATCAATTCGTTGATTGTTAATCTTTACCGTCTGTATATCTGGCACAAGTAGCAGCTCATTAATTTTTATTTCCTTCTCCCCTTCAAAATTCCTTCTGCGATCTAAGGCTTTTAAGCGCGCATTTAATTCTGAAAGATGAAATGGTTTCGTGATATAATCATCGGCACCTATTTCCAAGCCATCTACTTTATCGTCCAGGGAGTTTTTAGCAGAGATTATGATCACTCCGGTTTGTCCTTCCTTTTTTTTAATTTGCCTGATAAGGTTCAACCCGTTTCCATCCGGGAGCGAAATGTCAACTATCACACAGTCATAAGCGTAAATTTCCAGTTTGGCTGAAGCAGTTCTGTAATCAAATGCAGTTTCGCAAATACATCCTTCCTGCTGCAGGTAGTTGACTATGGATTCAGAGAGTGATTTTTCGTCTTCTGCTATGAGGATCTTCATTTCACCGGCGCGACATCCAACACTACAAAGGAGCCTGGCTTCTTGCGGTCCTCTGCTACCGGAAGGTACAGGTGATGGTTGCGAGTGTCAATGGTCATGGTGCGGGCTCCTTTCTGGGTCGGAACTGTTTCGATTACATTAAATATATATCCACCTTTTTCTTCCTGAACAACTGTGATGTTTCCCTCCCCGTTGGAGCTATAGGCGCGTTTGGTTCCCGGGTCAAAAGCGGCTGCATCCGGATGCGTTCCAATGGGCACGGAACTAATTACTGTGCCTGATGCGGCATCCATTATCATCATCAGTTTGTTATCGCATACGGAGAAGAGTCTGCCGTTTTCAACGTCAATGGCCAGCCCGCTGGGTTCTTTCCCGGGTGCAAGGGGCCAGGTTTGTTCCACGATCAATGTTTTGGCGTTTATCTGACAGATGGTGCTTTTGTCTTCTATGTTGACATAAATTTTCCCTTTGCCATCTGTCACGGGGAACTCGGGTTTACCATCGAGGCTAATGGTTTCAATGACCTTGTCCGTTTTGGCATCGATGACTGTTGCATTGGTGCTTCTTCCATTGAAGGTGAATACATAGTGCGTAAAAGGGTCATATAATATAGCGTCCGGGTTTTGGCCCGTTACGTCAATTTTCGACAGTACTGCTAATGTTTTCAGGTTGAAAACGGTTACCGAAGAATCTTTCCCGTTGCTGGTATACCCCTTATTAAGGTCTTTTGCCAGAGCAATGCCATGAATCCCTTTTGTACCTGGTACTGTTCCGAGCATTTTACCGTCTTTTGCATCAATTACCTGCATGACTATTCCGTGGGATATATATAGTTTTCCGCTGGACTCATCACAAGCAATGTAGTCCCATCCTCCTTCACCGGGTACCTGGAATTTATTGGCAATTTTGTATTCGGCTGGCTTGGATTGGGCGTTGATAAATGTCATTCCGCCAAGGCTGAGGATACTGGCGAATAAGATAATTGACTTTTTCATGATAGGCTTAGGTTATACTTTTTTATATTTCTTTAATAATTTTCAAAGGAGTTGAAATTTATTTGTAAAAGGCTGGAATCAAATATAGGCAACAATTTTGTTTTGAATTAGTTCGTATTTACCATTTATTGGTTGATTTTTCAGATCTGCTTATCTGATAATTACCAGTTTTTTTCTTTCGATTTCCTGATTTCCATTCATTCCAATAGTATAAACTCCCGGAGCAAAATTATTTGTGAAAAGGGTGGTTTTTGGGGCTTCAATGATTTGACCTAACACTACTTTGCCGTTTACATCTGAAATAGTGAGAAATTGTTTTTCGGTGGAAATGGTTTCGAGTACAAAATTACCCTTACATGGATTTGGGTAAACAGTAAAACTATTGCCGGTAGCAGATAATTGAGGAATACCGGAAGTAATAATGTCAAAGCTGAAAATTACCCCATCCCCAATTGCTCCTCCTGAATAAGTCATTCCATACATGGTCTTTCCATTTTTTGAAAATGTTAGATCCCCCTGTGGATTTGAACCGGATGTACCATCAAAATTGTACAGTGTGCTGAATCCAGTGCCGTCGGTTAGGATTGAAAAAATGGTGCCGAGGCTATCGGTCCCTCCAAGATTGGTCATCCCATACAAGGTATTGCCTGCAAGCGTTAAAGAACTGTATGGGTTTGCGCCATTTGTGAAGCTGAAATCAAACACGTCCTTAAATGCAGAACCATCCGTGTGGATAGAAAAGATACTGCCATAATTATTGGCACCTCCAGTGTGAGTTGTTCCATACAGTACATTTCCGGAAAGAGCCAGGGTGCAATAAGGGTTTTTGCCATTCGTTCCGTTAAAATCGAATAAATCTTTGTATCCGCTGCCATCCGGATTTATGGAGAAGATGACCCCGTCATTATTTGCCCCACCCTGGAAGGTGGTACCGTAAAGTACATTATTTGAAAAGAGTAAAGACCCATAAGGTCGATTCCCATCTGAGCCTGTGAAATTATACAGATCTTTATATACTAATCCACTTGTGTCAACGGAGAAGACACAGCCGTAACCATTGCCTGGGCCTATACCACCCGAAGTTGCCAAACCGTAAAGGGTATTTCCGACAAGTATCAATGAACCATTCGGCCATTCCCCGGTTGTTCCATTGAAATCGTGCAAATCAGTGAATCCTGTACTATCTGTATGAAGCGAGAATATAATTCCTTGAAAAGTAGCACCTCCTGCATTTGCCATTCCATACAAAGTGTTACCGGAAAGAATCAAAGAACCTGGAGGATTTTCACCATAGTTGTCGTGGCAATCGAGTAGTTCGAAATATCCTGTACCGTCATTGTGGACTGAGAAAATAAGGCCGTCCCCATTGGAGCCTCCTTGTAAGGTCATACCATATAAAATCGAATCATTATTGGATAAAGTAATCGCGCCATTACACTGTGCGCCATTGGTACCATTAAAATCAAACAAATCCTTGTATTGTGCCTGACCTGTTCCGATTGCAAAAAGAACCAGAAAAAAAGATAATGTTAGCTTTAATTTCAAGAAGTCTGGCTTAGCACAGGCACTAATTTATCGAAAAAATCAAATACTCGCAACCAAACCGATATAATTACTTTAGTTAAGGTTTTTGGCGTTGATCCCATTAAACATCTCCTAATTTGGAGTGTTAAAATCCGGTAAACGCAGAAACCTCTGAAATGTCTTGGAAGACTTAATTTAATTACCTAAATTAGTGATCCTAATTTTTTTTCATTTTTTTCTTAATACGATTTTTTAACCATATTAAATAATTCTTCCATGAAAAGGACTACACTTCTTACAGGATTTGGAATTTTGATTGCTTACTCAGGGTTGGTAAACGCTCAAACAGTTCCGGTTCATGACCACGTTGTTGTTGTGATGATGGAAAACCGGAATTACGATGAGCTTTACAAGGATGTTACAGATGCTCCTTACATCAATAGCTGGACCTCCGATGCGAATGCGGCCTGGTTCACTAATTCATTTGCTATAGAGCACCCCAGCCAGCCTAATTACCTGGATCTGTTTTCTGGCAATAATCAGGGAAACACATCTGATGCGCTTCCTACCAATTATCCTTATACTACTGCTAACCTTGGTGCGGAACTGATTGCAAAAGGAAAGACCTTCACTGGATTTTCGGAAAATTTGGGTTCCGTAGGATCTCAGGCAGCTACAGCTGGTGGTACAAACGGATACGCACGCAAACATGCTCCCTGGACCAATTGGCTTGGTGCCGGAACAAACCAGATGCCGATTACTGTTCATCAGATTTATACTTCTTTTCCTACTTCTGCCAATTACAGTACCCTTCCGACCGTTGCTTTTGTTATTCCTAATTTGCTGGATGATATGCATAATGGGACTGCTCCTACCAGTATTGTTACTGGCGATACCTGGCTGAAGAATAACATTGATGCCTATGCGCAGTGGGCGAAGACGCATAACAGTTTGCTCATTATACAATGGGATGAGGATGATAATTTGGGGGGTACCAATCAGATTGTGACTATTTTCATTGGGCAGAATGTAAAGGGAGCCCTGTACAGTGAAAAAGTTACTCATTACCGGATTCTCCGTACACTGGAAGATATGTATGGCACCGGATATGCAGGAGCCAGCTCCACTGAAGTTCCTATTACTGATATCTGGAAAAGTTCGACTACGGGAATTGCTTCTGAAAATGGTGCTGAACAGCATCTGGTAGTTATGCCGAATCCTTTTAACAATCAGGCTTTGATCCGGGTTGACCAGAATTTGCAGGCTGCGGAGTTCAGGCTTTATAATTCCCTTGGAGAAGAGGTGCAGTGTATGCGGAATCTGAATGGCACCCAATTTACCCTGAACAGGGCGGAATTGAAATCGGGTATTTATTTCTATGCGCTTAACCAGGGTCCAGGTCTGGTTTCAAGAGGAAAGGTGATGATTGAATAGCGGGTGCTTTTTTGTAAAAAAACAGCATACTTGCCCGCTATTTCTTACGGGTATCCAATATTCTGAGCGAATACTATTTCATCTATTCTTTAAAAGTGGTTTGTAATCACCGGATTTAGAAAGAGCTATATTTGAAGGTAAATCGCAATGAAGCCTTCCAACAAAATAGCTGCATTGGCAGTATCCGCTGGAGTTATTTTTAGCTGGTCAATTCAGTTAATAGAAAATTTAAATGTAGTCGGGCGGTCATATCTTCAACTTTTGCCAGAGGAGTGTGCCCGGATTCTGTTGAGCGGCATTGCAGGTGCCATTGTGTTTTATTCATTATTCAGGTTATTTGCCAGAGTTAAAAATCGGCATAAAAAGGAGGTTCTCCTGGCTTCTTTGACCCATTTTCATATTTTTATTTTATTCCTTTTCCTGGAGGGCAGAAGTTTTGGCCTGTTCTTTTTTTTAGTATCGATTATTGTCGTAATAAGCTTCATCCGACTTTACTATTTTAATTTTTGCAAAAGTCTCATAGATAGCATCGATCTGAAGAACGCTTTTATTTCCGTTGCACTTATATCCTGGTTTTCAATTTTTCCTATTTTTTACAGCGGCGATTTTAGTGCATTTGTAATTATTAAAACTTTTGTTTCTCTGAGTTTTTTGATAATACCTGTATTCCTTTTGTCAAAGGGAATCCGAATCTATCTTTTTTTAATAATCTTAATGCTTTCTGTTTATGCCATACCGCCATTGTTCCATATTTATAAATTCGGAAGTAAAATGCCTTCAAGTGTTTATTATGTTATTAAAGAATCGCCCAGGCAGGAGATGCTGGAATATGTTTCAAGCTATTTTGATTTTAAAACCGGAATTTTTATTCTTCTTTTTCTGTCTCTTCCCATGTCCTTGCTATTTTTTGTTCAGAAAGTTAAATCAACTTATTTTATCCGGGTGGTAGAGAATGGGGGAATAGTAAACATAGTGCTTTTGCTGACTTTTTCATTCGCCAATTCAAATTATAAGAATAATATACTGTACGGATACTATCAGAATTTCAGTAAATACGAAGCGGATATGAGCGTTTTAAATCAAAACTTAGCCAGACGCAAGGCGCAAAAGATTGTTTTTATTAATTTGAAAGATCTTAATCCCAAAACGGAACAACCTGTATTTGTATTGATTATTGGGGAATCTACCGGAAGGAATCACATGGGTTTATATGGATATTACAGGAATACCAATCCGCAACTGAAGTCGATCCAGAATGAATTGGTGGTTTTTAAAGATGTCATAAGCCCGCACTCCCATACGACTAAGTCGCTTCAGAAGATTCTAACCTTTGCCAATTTTGAAAACATGGATCCACTCTATAAGGAAGGGAATGTGGTTGAACTGTTTAAACAGGCAGGATATAGAACCTATTGGTTGTCTAACCAATATTTTTTGGGGCAACATGAAACTTTTTCAACTTCTATTGCAAAAACCGCCGATCATTATGTATTCACGAATGATCCGGAATTGAACAATAATAAGGACTCTTATGATGAACAACTGCTAAGCCCTTTAAAGAAAACATTGGCGGAAAAGAACGGCAAAAAATTTATCATTATTCATCTGATGGGCACGCATGGCGGATATGCACAGCGGTATCCAACCAGTTTTAACTATTTCAATGGAGGCGGCAGGAGAAGTACAGGGAATTCGTATGAACAGGACCGAATTAATGAATATGATAATGCGGTTCGTTATAACGATAGTTTAATTTACGAAATCATTCACATGGTTAAAGCAACTTCCTCGTATTCCTATGTTATCTATTTTTCGGATCATGGAGAAGAAGTATATGATTCAAGGCCCTATTATTCACATCAAGAATCGAATGCCACTCCTTTTATGTTTGAAATCCCTTTTTTGGTTTGGTTTTCGGATAACTACAAAAAGGTGAATAAACTGAAAGTGGACTCGCTGCCATATTGGACGAACAGAAAATATCAAACTGATCATGTCATTCATTCTGTCATTGACCTTTCAAATCTTGAATTAATGAATTATCAACCGGAGAAAAGTGTGTTTAATCTGAAGTTTAAAGAAAATATCCGCGTGATGAATAATCAGAATTATGATTCGATCCGAAAGAGTTACAAAATATTTTCCGATCGCTTACAAAGCAGGCATTAACAGATTAACTTTACACCTATGGCTGAAGCTTATATATACGATGCGGTGCGTACTCCCCGCGGTAAGGGTAAGAAAGACGGGGCACTTTATGAAGTGCCGGCCCTTCGATTGCTGACCACGACGTTCGAGGCAATTCGCACCCGAAACAACCTGGACACTTCTTATGTAGAGGATGCTATCATAGGATGTGTAACGCAGTCGGGTGAACAAAGTTCGAATATTGCAAAAACAGCTGTTATTGCTGCTGGTTATAAGGATACGGTATGCGGTGTTTCTCTGAACAGGTATTGCGGTTCTGGCCTGGAAGCTGTCAATCAGGCTGCTGCATATGTGATGTCGGGATTTGTGGATTTGATTGTGGCCGGGGGAGTGGAGTCGATGTCCCGGGTGGTGATGGGTTCAGATGGAGCTGCTATGTTTATGGACCCGGACATGGTGGTTAAACACCGGATAATTCCACAGGGTATTTCAGCGGATTTGATTGCTGCTAAATATGGTTTTGAAAGGGCTCGTCTGGATTCTTTTGCCGTTGAGTCGCACAGACGTGCAACTTTGGCCTGGAAGGAGGGGAGATTTAAAAACTCGGTGGTGGAAGTAAGGGATATAAATGGACTTGGTATTCTTGACAGGGATGAAACGGTACGACCTGATACGGACTTGCAGAAACTTTCTACTCTTAAACCTGCATTTGAAGCAATGGGTAGCATGGCGGGATTTGATGCCGTGGCACTACAACGCTATCCCGAATTGGAAATAATCCATCATGTGCACCATGCGGGTAATTCTTCGGGTATTGTGGATGGAGCGGCACTTGTACTGATAGGAAGCAAAAGGATGGGTAAAAAACTTGGCCTTAAGCCCCGGGCTGTAATTCGGTCCTTTGCGTTAACCGGAGTTGATCCAACGATCATGCTTACTGCACCGGGCCCGGCTTCATTGAAGGCTTTGAAAAAAGCAAAAATGAATGTGTCCGACATTGATCTTTTTGAAATAAACGAGGCGTTTGCTGTAGTTCCACTGCGCTATATGGAGGAGATGAATATTACTGCTGACAGAGTGAATGTGAATGGAGGGGCTATCGCGATGGGACATCCTCTGGGGGCTACAGGAGCTATTCTTATTGGAACTGTGCTGGATGAGCTGGAAAGACAGGATAAACAATCAGGACTTGTAAGCCTGTGTATAGGTGGTGGGATGGGTATAGCGACAATTATTGAACGAATTTGATTTGGCCATTTTTAATTTTCAGTTTCCCAATTAATTATTTTTCTATCAATCAATTTTTAGTAAATCTATTTAGCAAATGATACAGTATTCCAAAAGCCCTGCGAACGTAGCGATCCTGAGTTTTGACAATCAGCACTCATCTGTAAACATAATCAACGGGGAGTTTATTACTGAACTTGACAGGCATATTAGCGTCGCCCTTTCTGACCAAAGCGTAAAAGGGATTATTGTTACTTCCGCCAAAAAAGATTTTTTGCTGGGCGCTGACCTGAAAATGATTTTGGGAATTTCCGATCCTGAAAAAATAATGGAAATTACCAACCGCCTGCACCAGGTGTTCCGTAAAATGGAAACGGGTGGAAAACCTGTTGTTGCGGCCATCAATGGAACCGTACTTGGGGGAGGGTATGAATTGTGTTTAAGCTGCCATTACCGGATTGTGATAAATAATTCGGTAATACAAATTGGATTACCGGAAGTGACGCTGGGTTTGCTTCCGGGAGGAGGAGGCACCCAAAGAATGCCTCGCCTGATTGGCGTACAGGAGGCATTATCACTTTTGCTGGAAGGTAAAAAACTGCGCCCGGAACAGGCGCTAAAAACCGGATTGGTGAATTCTTTAGTTGAAACTCAGGAGCAGCTCATTCCTGCTGCGACGGAGTGGATTTTGAAACAGGAGGGTAAGGTTCAGCAGCCATGGGATAAGGAAGGATTTAAAATACCCGGAGGAGGTGTGCAAAGTCCGGCCATCGCTATGTTGTTTCCTGCGGCTGCCGGGTTGGTACTTAAAAAGACTTTTGGGAATTACCCTGCTGTGCCTGCTATTCTTAATTGCATTTATGAAGGACTGCAATTGCCCATTGACAGAGCTTTACTGGTTGAGTGTCGTTATTTTACCTCCTGTGTATTGTCACAAGTGGCTAAGAACATGATCCGCACGCTTTTTATAAACATGAATGCTGCGAATAAGGGAGAGGCAAGACCCGAAGGCGTACCAGCTACCAACCTGAGAAAGGTTGGCATACTTGGGGCGGGCATGATGGGTGCAGGAATTGCTTACGTATCTGCGCTGAACGGATTGGAGATAGTGTTGAAGGATACAACCAGGGAAGCTGCTGAATCAGGTAAAGCTTATTCCGTCCGATTGCTGTCAGAGAAAATTCTAAAGAATCAATTAACTAAAGAGAAGTACGAGGAGGTATTGAGCCGTATTTTTACAACCTGTGACGCTGCGGATCTGAAAGGATGCGATCTTGTCATAGAAGCAGTTTTTGAAAACAGGGAGTTGAAAGCCCAGGTTACCAGGGAAACGGAAGCCGTTCTGGTAGCGGATGCTGTGTTTGCTTCCAACACTTCCACTTTGCCTATTACAGGTTTGGCTAAGGCTTCGGTCAGGCCGGAAAATTTTATCGGGCTTCATTTCTTTTCTCCGGTTGACAAGATGCAATTGGTGGAAATTATTTTAGGTAAGAAAACGTCTGCATATGCCATTGCAATGGCCATTGATTATGTAAAAAGAATCAGGAAAACTCCGATAGTAGTGAATGACGGAAGAGGCTTTTACACTTCCAGAGTGTTCTCCACTTATTTGTATGAGGGAATGGAATGCCTTGCAGAAGGTATTTGCCCGGCTCTGATTGAAAATGCGGGGAAAATGGCTGGGATGCCGGTTGGGCCTTTGGCATTGGCCGATGAAGTGAGTATAGAATTGTGTTATAAAATTAATAAGCAAACGGAAGCGGATACCGGAAAGAGAAGGACGGATGCTGCTGTTGGAGTAATTGAGCGGATGGTCGATGAATTTAAGCGCCCCGGAAAGAAGGCTGGTAAGGGATTTTATGAGTATCCTGCAACCGGGAAAAAGTTTTTATGGAAAGACATGGAACGAATTTTTCCTGGTGCAAATAATGAGTATTCGGACAATCAGCTGGCTATCAATCAGACTGATGTGGAGGAATTAAAGAAACGTCTGTTATATATTCAGAGCCTTGAAGCGGTAAAATGCCTTGAAGAGAATATAATTACCAAGCCTGCAGATGCTGATATAGGGTCTGTCCTTGGATGGGGCTTTGCTCCATTTACAGGTGGTGCTATCTCATTTATTGAAGGAGTCGGGTTGAAGGAGTTTGTTGCTGAATCTGACAGACTGGCAAAAAAATACGGGAAACGTTTCAGACCGACGAAGGGATTAAAAGAAATGGCGGAACAAGGCAGAAGATTTTACACATGAACAAAAAGCCCTTGTCCGGAATTAAGATTTTAGACTTTACGCGTCTTTTACCTGGACCTATGTGTACACTGCATCTGGCGGATATGGGTGCTGAGGTAATAAAAATAGAAGATCTGACTTTTGGAGATTATGCACGTCAGGTGTCCTCTGTGGGGGGCCAGCAAAATTCAGGCGAAGGTCAACGGACCAATTCTATTGGAGGTCAGCAGATTCGGGCTGGCGTAAATCAAAATTCAGATTTTTTCAAATCGATCAACAGGAACAAATCTTCTCTCGCTGTGGATCTCACAAAAGAAGAAGGGCAAATAGTTGTGCGGAAATTAGCTGAAACTGCAGATATTATTGTCGAGAGCTTTCGTCCAGGCGTGGCAGATAAACTTGGGATTGGTTACGAGAGGCTTAGGATGATAAACCCCGGACTGATTTATTGCGCGATAACAGGTTATGGGCAAACAGGTCCCTGGAAGGATAAGGCAGGGCATGACATTAATTTCTGCGCATCCACTGGTGTGCTTGACCGAAAAGGGAAATTTCCTTTTCTTCCCAATTTCCAAATTTCAGATATAGTGGGTGGAACACTGAATGCTACGATGGGAATACTGGCTGCATTGGTGCGGCAGAAAACGAGCGGGGAGGGGCAGTATCTGGATGTGGCCATCATGGATGGGGTACTGGCTCATTCTACACTTGCTCTTGCGCAGATTAACAATAAGTCGGAGGATTTTTTGACAGGAGACTGCCCTTGCTACACTACCTATGAAACTTCAGATAGTAAATTCATGGCTCTTGGAGCAATTGAAGTAAAATTCTGGGAGCGGTTTTGTAATGCGGTTGGTAGAATGGATTTGATATCCTCTCATACCCTGGAAACCGGAGCGAGTGGAGCAAGGGCGGAAAGGTTACATGGTGAATTAACAACGCTTTTTAAATCCCAGACTCGTCAATACTGGACGGATAAATTGAAAGACGTTGATTGTTGTGTTTCTCCGGTATTGTCATTGGAAGAAGCTATCAGTACGGAACAGGTTAAAGAAAGGAATATGCTGTTAAATGCTATAAAGGTGAATACTGGTAATAGTTGTACTGAAGATGCCCCCCGACAATTTACACTCCCGGTTAAATTCAGTGGTTTCGATTTTGAAACAACAATGCCCGCCCCCCTGCATGGGGAGCATACGGAGAAAATTCTTTCAGCTTTGAGGTATTCTCAGATTGAAATCACAGAATTAAGAAATAAAAAAATTATTTTATAAAACCAGTATGATACACAGAACCCTGTTTTCAGAAGAACATGAACTTTTCAGAAGTTCGCTAAGAGAATTTATCCGCAAAGAAATCATTCCTTATGAGGAAGCATGGGAACAGCAGGGCCATATTTCACGGGAAACATGGCTGAAGGCAGGTGAGATGGGTTTTCTTTGTCCCTGTGCTCCTGTGGAATACGGAGGCTCTGGTGCCGATTTCCTTTATGCTGCTATTATGATGGAGGAACTTGGAAGAAGTGGTTGCATGGGTCCGGGGTTTCCACTGCATTCAGATATTGCTGCGCCATACATTATTCACTACGGAACAGAAGAACAGAAAAAAAACTGGATTCCAAAATTAGCCAGTGGTCAAACCATTAGTGCTATTGCCATGACGGAGCCATCTGCGGGCAGTGATTTACAAGGGATAAAAACTACGGCAGTAAAAGAGGGAGATCATTATATTGTCAGGGGATCCAAGACATTTATTACCAATGGCTATATGAGTGATCTGGTAGTAGTGGTGGTAAGAACAGGAGCCGCTGATTCGGGATCCAAAGCATTCAGCTTATTACTGATGGATGCTGGTATGCCTGGTTTTACAAAAGGCAAACTGCTGAAGAAAATAGGACTGAGGTCTCAGGACACCTGCGAGTTGTTTTTTGATCAGGTGAAAGTTCCATTAACTAACCTGCTTGGTAAAGAAGGCGAAGGATTTAATTATTTGATGCAAAGTTTGCCGCAAGAGCGACTTCTTGTTGGTATTTTAGGAATAGCGGTAGCCGAAACAGCTCTTGAAAAAACCATACAGTATACTAAGGAACGTATTACATTTGGCAAACCTGTTGCCGCCTACCAAAATACCCGTTTTAAACTGGCTGAGCTGGCAACGGAGATTCAGATAGGGCAGATTTTTGTGGATAAATGCATTGAACTTCACCTGAAAAATAAACTGGATGCTGCAACGGCGGCAATGGTAAAATATTCCATGAGCGATCTGCAATGTAAGGTGGTGGATGAATGCCTGCAATTCCACGGTGGGTATGGTTATATGTGGGAGTATTATATTGCCAGGGCTTATGCGGACAGCAGGGTTCAGAAAATATATGCAGGTTCGAATGAAATTATGAAAGAAATTATTTCCAAACAAATCTTTGCCTGATTGCCACTAAGCTTATAAAAAAGGGAAAACGGACTGGAATTATAGCTTAACAAATATCCCCAGGGTTGGTTTCAATAGCCCTATTGACATTTGAGTAATATCCGTGATATGAGTGATCGGATTGGAAGAGAATACATATCCGGGGGCTGTATAGGTATACGTGTCTGTCCAGCCCCTGAAGTGCATTTCTGCGCCTGTATAAGCAATGCCAAGTGAGAGATCAAAATGTTCGCTTAATACATACTTGAAACTGGCTCCAAAGCTATAAGCGAAACTTGCCCCAGGGTTAAAAACATATGTCTGGGTTGTGGCCACTACGGTTCCTGCAGGTACCCCATAGCCGGCAGGATAAGTAACAGGGTAGGTCCAGTCAAGCGTTGGATAAGTTGTTGTCACTGCACCTATCATAATATTCGCTTCAAATTTTATCTTGTCCCTTACCAGAGTTGAGAAAAATGCGCCGATTAAATATTCAGAAGTCTGGAACTGGGGAAAAGAAGAAGTGAAAGGCGGCCCAACTGTGGTAGCAAATGTGCTAAGGTCAAATGGATTGGAATTGTTGCCAAACATACCTGTTATTCCAAAGTTCTCAGAAATCAGATAGGAAGCAGTTATATTAAAATGAAACCCGGTTTTAGCAAAGCCCTGCAGATGGACCGAGTCGGTTGAAGTGAAATCCCAGAATGAATTCTTTACATTTTTGCTTCCAAAGTCCTTTGAGGCAAAAGCAGGCCCTGCAGATAAACCAAAGCTGAATTTGCCGGTGCTTGTTCCAGTGGACCCTTTTTCGCCTGTGGCAGGGCTTCTTTTTGCGGGTGGAACATAATAGTCCTGGGCCGTCGCGATATAAAAGGCGAACAGGCAAACTACGACAACAAGTGTCCTTCTCATTTTTCGGGTACATCAACAGCAATGGCCTTTAGCAAATTCCATTCCCTGTTACTTAAAACCGGCCTTTTCTGAATTTCTTTATCCTTTATATAGGAAACAATTTCTTTAGCCCGCTCTTCTGAGTCAGGGTGCGTGCTTATCCAGCTGAGTTGATCAGGTAAATGATTGCTTTCAATGCCAAAGCGGTATAAAAAATTTGCAAAAGATTCCGGGTCAATACCTGCTTTAATCAGGTAATCAGCGGACAACAAGTCCGCTTCTGTTTCCAATTTTCGGTCATAGGCGGATGAAGACAAAAGTCGTATGGTTTTTTTTGCAATCTCTGAACCAGCATTTCCGGCAGTTAAAGAGAGAAGAGCAGACAAGCCAACTTCCTTGACCAGTTTTTTCATGATGTGATTTCGCTCCATATGGGCAATTTCATGCCCTAAAATGCCGCAAAGCTCTGATTCATTTTCACAGGCATTTATTAGTCCGGAATATACCACAAGGTGTCTGTTCGGAAGCGCAAAGGCATTTATTTCATTTTTTTGTACGAGGTGCAACTTTATGGTTGCAACCTTAATTCCGTTCTTAATGCAAATCCTGTTAAGCAGAGTATCCAGCACAGAAACAACTGAATCAGAATGAATTTCAATTTCGGTTTTTTTCAGAACGGACCAATAAAAGTCACCTAACTTTTCTTCCGTTTTTTTGCTGGTCTTTTCAACACTCAACAAACTCATCCAGTCTACCCTGCTTAAAATAAACCAGGTCCCGCAAAACAGAAACACAATAAGCAGTAACTGAAGCCCAACCCGTTTCATTCAGCCTTGCAAATTAAGTTTGTTAAGCCTCCATAAAACCACCATTCCACATGAATTCCCTTGCGTGTGTGGATGGCCGTATAGATGGTAGCAATAAATTCGACCAGGTTAAATAAAAAGGCGGTTATCAAATAGGCAATGTATTTGGAACTGATAGCTTTGTCTCCAAAAATAATTGAAATGCTCCACCAGAAACCTGTGCTGTTCATAATCAGGAGAGAGCACTGAGCCAGAAGTGCCTGGGTACAATGCCATCGGACAAAATAAGTTCCTTTTCTGTTTCCTAAATAGAACATTCCCGCAGCAAGGAGATTAATGATTGGCAAGGGTAGACCTGCTATGAGGGCAACAAGTGACATCAGGTAGCTATTGGAAGCTTTTTCCGTCTCATGCTCCCCGGGGACATAACTGAATGTGTGTTCTGTTATCAAAGTCCTTTATAAATGTTCCAGATCCAGTTGCATAAAACAATTGCTATGACGGGTATTGCAACGCCGGGGCATAAAAGCAGCGTTTCAATATATCTGTAACATTGAGCCAGCGTTTCTTTTTTCCTCAACAGATCAACTAAAATCCAAACAGGAGTGGCAAGCAGTATCAGCAGTACAATCAATCCAAAAGGGTTAAGCATCACCGAATTCAGAATTTCCCCCCGGCTAAGTGCAAGAACAGACCTTGTCGTACCGCAGGAAGGGCAGGGTATGCCGGTAATTGCTTTAATAAGGCATCCGTTGAAATATTTATTGTCAGAAAAAGCAGGGTCAAGGTAGTTCAGCGCAATCCAACTATACCCCAGCAGGCAGGCTCCGGATAAAAGCAGATAGAGATTATTCCGGATCATGTTCCTACAAGATCTGTTGCATCTTCTCCATGTTCTTTTCTCTGGTCGCTCCCTGTATCATAAACCAGTCAATAATGGTCCAGATACCAAATCCTCCGCAGGTAAGTAATTTACCAACTCCTATACCCACATCTCCGATGATAAACCGGTCAATTCCGAAATGCCCTACAAATATGGAAATGATCAGACTGGTTGAAGGGTCTTTTAACTGTACCATTTGCACCATAGGCCATTTTGATTCATCAGCAGCAATCAGTTTGTCTCTGATCTGGCTTAGTTGATAGCTTTCAAAGTTTTTTGCATTGGCCATAATGAACATGTCGACTTTTGATGCTTCCATTTTAGATTTTTTAAGGTTTATTTATAGCAGGTTTAAAGTTGAGGTATTTTATGATTCGGGGATGTGGTTTTCTTCTTACTTCTGAGAGAATGCCTATATTATTCTGAAAGAATGCTTACGCGATAACGAGCTCTTCTGCTTCCTCAAATTCCCCTCTGCCGCTTTTTTTCAACAGCGCTATGTGAGAAACAACCCCATCAAAAAAGCCAAATGATTTGTACCAGTGCAGGTCGTTTTCTATCAACGTTTCCCGGATGATATCAGTAAGTGCAGGGTAATGAATATGGCTGACGTCCGGAAAAATGTGATGTGCTACATGCAGGTTAAAACCTCCGAAAATAAAATTACCGAATGCGCTGTCAGTACTAAAGTCGATCGTTGAAACAATCTGATGTCTGATCCAGGAAGTTTTAATAAGCGTATTGTCATATTCGGCTTCTGCATGTTTAGTCTCCAGTACGTGGTGAGAAATGAAAAAGGTAAAGGCAAGGAACACGGATACAACTATGTTCATAATTAAATAGGCCAATAAAACCTGTAAAACGGGTAATCCTGTTATCAGAACAGGAAGAACCAGAAATATGCAGAGGTAAATAAGTTTGATGACAAACAATTTTAAAAACTCTACAGGAGGGATTTGGCTCAGCCTCAGGTTGGCATGTTTTTTCTGGAAAAGCATGGCGAAATCCACATAAAAAATCCAGCTTAGGGAAAACCCCATATACATAATTGGCGCATAAATATGCTGATACCTGTGAACAGACATTTGTTTCTCATTCGGGCTCAGTAGTATCAGTTTTGATAATTCAAGATCTGTATCATTGTCATAAATATTCGGGAATATATGATGTGAAAAGTTATGACGCATCTTCCATACATATCCACTCAGGCCCTGTAATCCGAAAATAAGCTGAAAAATGATGTTGTCAATTTTATGGTTACCCGTTACGCAATTATGTGCTGCGTCGTGGCCGATGTTTATACCCAGAAGCAGTGACACAAAACCGAATGCGATAAACGAGAACAGTAAAACACCAAAGGAGTGGGCGTGCAGTAAACAGGAATAAGATACCCCAATCAGGAGAATCAAAATGAAGGTTTTCAGCCACAAAGCTACAGTGGCATTTTTGGATTTGTACCCGCTCATATACAGTCGGGCCTTCTCCTTTATTTGGGAATAAGCTTTGTCAGGAGAATCCTTGGTCTCATACTTCAGCTTATTAACTTTCTCGTAAGAATGCATGCATTAAAAATTAGTCCGGCAAAGATAGTCATAAAACTAAAAAATGAGCTAAATTCGGTAATGATTTCAAAAGGGCTAAAATGCCTGTTTTTGGCGTTTATTTTCGTAACTGCCGCGTTGAGTGCTTTTTCTCAGGATGATGACTCAGACAAGCCTCCTGTAAAAAAATCCAGGAAGGGGTTTCATATGGGCTTAGGCATGGGAGCTTACTTTGCGAATTCTACCACAGCGAATCTTTATGGTGGCTACGGTTTTGATATTTATGGAAACAAGAACACCACTTTTGCCAGTAGCGCTATGAACCAAATGATAAATATTGAATATGGGGGAGGGCAGCCTGGTTATCCCAGCGGTTACCCGGATCGGATTTCACCTCTTCTGAATTTAAACCGTTCGGACTGGAGTTTTGACACCACAGATATGCCTTCTAAAATGAAGTATAACATCGCCTATATGCTTGGCGTTCAGTTCAACTATTGCTTTGATGAGAAAAATGCTGTTATTCTAAACGTAAATGCCTGCCAGTTAACAATTAGCGGAGATTTTGAATTAAACATAAATACACCCATTATAGGGTCTACATTACCTGGCTATACGCAATTCCAGACCTGCCCTATTCTGGGGCAGGAAGAACGGCTTTCCTTCCAGCCTGGTTTTCAGCGCATGCTGGGGGATAATCCGCAGTTCTGCTTTTTTATTGAAGGAGGGCCTATTATGACATTTGCTAAATTCCAGAAAAACCAAATTATCATCAATGGTGCGGCTGGCAATGGCAATCTGACAATTGATTTATTAACCTATTACAATAATATAGGATATGTCACGCAAGCGGCAAGGAATATGACTGGTATTGGATTTGGTGCTTTTGCAGGTTTGGGGATCAACATGGATTTGAATCAAAAGTGGACCATGCAGTTTTTGTATAATCCTTCCTATGAGCGTATTAATCTGGGACAGAATGCCCCGCTTTCCTTTCAGCAGGAAATAGTGATAAGAGGTGTTTATAATTTATAGTTACTTTTGCCTTCTAACCATTAACCATGAAAAAAATCATCCTGATTACTTTTAGCCTGGCCTGTCTGTCAGCATTTTCCCAGCAAAAAAACCGTTCCTACCTCGTTGATTCCAAGCTCGCTCCCCGTGACCACAATGTAGACTTTAAGCACCTGAGGCTGGAGGTATCATTCGATCCGGCGAAAGGCCTGGTAAAAGGTAAGGTTACAGAACGCTTCACCCCGCTGCGTTTGAAAACGGATTCCATCGTGTTGGATGCAATAGATATGACAATCAAAGAGGTTTTGCTGAATGGCAATCCGGTTGGGTTTAAGAATGACAAGACGTATCTTACTATATTCCCTACAAGTAACCTCAGCTGGTCAAGTACAGACAGTCTGACAATCACCTATGAGGCAACGCCTTTAAAAGGCTTGTATTTCGTGGGTTGGAACGATCCAAATAACCTCAGCCGTAAGCAAATCTGGAGCCAGGGGCAGGGTACGGATAATCGGTACTGGATACCTATGTATGACGAGATGAATGATAAAATGATCACTGAACTTATTGTCAAATTTGATAAGAGCTATAAGGTGTTGTCGAACGGGAAATTTATGGGTACTAAGGAAAATAATGACGGGACACTTACCTGGCATTACTGCATGACCCGTCCACATTCATCTTATCTGGTGATGCTCGCTATTGGTAAATATGACATTAAGGAGACGAGGTCAAAATCGGGGGTTCCTATGCACCTGTATTATTATCCCGAATGGAAAGACAGGGTAGAACCTACTTACAGGTACAGCGAACAAATGGTTGATTTTTATGAAAAGGAAATTGGGGTTCCATATGGCTGGGAAAGCTATTCCCAGATTCCGGTTCAGGATTATATGTTTGGCGCGATGGAAAATACAACCGCAACTGTTTATGGAGATTTCTCTTGTGTGGATAAACGCAGTTATCTGGATCGTCCTTATTATGGTACCAATGCGCATGAGCTGGCTCATCAATGGTTTGGAGATCTGATCACAGCGGGCAGCGATGCGCACCATTGGCTTCAGGAAAGTTTCGCTACGTATTACGATGAGCTTTTTGAATGTTCGGTTTTTGGGGTTGATCCTTTTCTCTGGTCTAAGCGTTCTGCTCAGAATGCCTCACTGGGTGAGTCTGCAAAGAATGATTATCCCATTGCTCATAGTGATGCGGGGACAGTCAGGCACTATCCCAAAGGCGCTTTTGTACTGGATATGCTTAAATATGTTTGCGGAAGCAGGGAAGAATATAACAAAGCTATTAAATATTACCTCGAGAAACACAAATACCAGAATGTGGATTCTCAGGATTTACTTAAAGCCTTTGAAGAGTCATTGGGTTTGTCATTGGATTGGTTTTGGGACGAATGGATCTACAAAGGAGGGGAGCCAAAATACAGCATTGCATTTCAGGAAAATTCAGATGCGTCCCAGTTCTTCGTTCAGCAAACACAGGAACTTACGGATCTGAGTGGCATGCCAGTACAAGGCAAGGAAAGAAATGCTCCTGCTGATGACGGATTTATTTCACCCGGCATTTCGGAGTACCGCCCTGCAGGTTTGTACAAGATGCCTATCTGGTTTGAAGTGTTTTATACGGATGGCAGTATGGATAAAAAGCAGGTGATGATCGAGCAGCAAAGTGAATTGGTGTCGATCCCTAACACAGGTCATAAGAAAATTGATTATGTATTGTTCGATCCGGATAACAACGTACTCAAGTCCGTCAAGTTTACCAAGCCTTTTGATATGCTGACAGAGCAGGCCCTGAAAGCTCCCGGCATGCTTGACAGATATGATGCCCTGGTGGCCTTGAAGACAAGCCCTGTCGAAAAGAAAAGAGATGTCCTGATTCAGGTATTTAATAAGGAAAAATTTCATGCCTGCAAAGGTGAAGTGATTGCACAGCTTGCAAAAGACAAAGATCCTCAAAGTCTGGCCTTGATAGAAAAGGCCTTGAGTGATAAGGATGTTCTGGTTAGAAAAGCGGCGCTAAGAGAAATTCATGTAATTACTCCTGATTTACAGCCTAAGGTGGAGTTAATGCTCAAGGATTCTTCTTATGATATTGTTGCTGAGGCCCTGCAAAAATTATGTGAAAATAATCCGGGTAATAGTGCAAGCTATCTTGCCGCAACCAAAAATACGGATGGAACTTCCGGGAGAAATGTCGGGATCAGATGGCTGGAGCTATCCTATAACTTAACGAATGATAAGCAATATGCAGATAAGCTGGTTGCTTATACAAGTAACTCCTACGAGTTCCGCACCCGCGGCAATGCCATGAGCGCCTTAAAACGGCTTAGTTATTTTGACATCAAGCTGGTGGATTACCTGACTGATGCTATACTCAGCTCAAATGTGCGTTTAAGTAAGCCTGGGTCGGAAACGCTGAGTTATTTCTTTGCACAGGATAAATACACTAAGAGTATCAAGGAGTATTTCGGTTCAAAAACCTGGCCCGACTGGCAGAAGAAAAAACTGTCAGCCTTTATGTAATTTTTAATAAATTCTAAATCAATGACAACTGACAGCGCCTTTACTAAACCCTTCAGGTGGGCTGTATTGATGGCCTATTTTGGCGTTGCCGCTATGAGCCAGATGTTATGGCTTAATTTTGCACCTCTTGTTTCTTTTGTGCAGAACAAGTATGGAGTCAGCGAGTTAATGGTGAGTTCCCTGATGCTCTCCTTCCCTTTACTGTATGTTGTGCTGAGTATGCATGCCGGCACAATGATAGACCGGAAAGGCTACCGTTATGTCATTATTCTGGGAAGTGTGATAAGTGCAGCTTTTGCCTGTGTCCGTTGTTTCGACAGTACTTTTTATATGCTGGTGATAGGGCAAACGGGAATCGCCATCGGGCAGCCTTATATATTGAATGGTATATCCAAATTGGTTTCCGACTGGTTTGATAAGGAGCAGACTGCAATGGCCACGGGTATTGGTACAGCCGGGTTGCTGATTGGCATGGCATTGGGTATGGGGCTTTCTCCGGCTCTGAATGAGAGTATGGGCTTTCATACTATGTTGATTGTGTTTGCTGTTTTATCCATTTTGTTAACGGCTATTTTTGTCTGGCTTGGTAAGGAGAATAATCTTGTAAAGGCAGAGGCCGCTGTGATGAGCGCGATGAATGAAAGCAAACTATTGTTAAAGAATAAAAATTTAGTTGTATTATTCCTGATCAGCTTTTTAGCGCTTGGGGTTTTTAACGGATTAACTACCTGGCTGGAACCACTTGTAAAACCGAATGGACTCAATTCTGAACAGGTTGGTCTGGTCGGCACATTTTTGATTGCAGGGGGAATAATCGGCTCCCTCCTTATCCCGGCTATATCGGACAAACTCAAGGTTCGCAAGCCTTTTCTCGCACTATGCTGCCTGGTTGCGCTTGTGCTTATTTATCCTTTATGTACCATGAGTTCGCTGACAATCGTTTATGTGCTGGGTGGTTTAATGGGTTTCTTTTTTCTCCCCGGATATGCGATACTATTGTCTATGTGCGAAGAGATGGCCGGACAGGAAAAGGCCGGAGCCGCGACAGGAATGCTGATGCTGGCGGGTAATGCAGGGGCTGTTGTGGTGATTCTTTTAATGCCGGCAGTAAATGAATCTGAAACTTTGTGGACCCGGTCCATTTATTTAATGCTGGCCCTGATGGTGGTTACCATAACCCTTATTCTGGGGCCTTTAAAAGAATCTTTCCGAAAAGAAACAGCGGGAGAAATCCACCCATGAAGTATTTGAAGTTTTATGAGTACGCTATAAACTGGGTACACCTTCGGTTAAACAAAAGGCAGTTCCTTATTTTTTCCAGCATGCTTGTTGGTCTGACGGCTGGGTTGTCGGCCATTTTGCTTAAATCTCTGGTACATTATATTCATGTGGTCCTGATGCATGATTATCATATACAGTTCCAGTATTACCTGTATGTGTTTTTTCCCCTTGCAGGTCTTCTGCTTTGTACCTGGTTTGTCAGGCGTTTCCTTCATGGGAAATTAGGCAGGGGCACATCTAATATTCTGCATGCCATTATTAAAAAGTCGGCCATCCTTCCCAAGGATCAGATGTATTCGCACATCGTATCAAGTGCTCTGACCGTTGGTTTTGGAGGTTCGGCCGGTCTGGAGTCGCCGATTGTTACAACTGGTTCCGCAATTGGCACTAATTATGCAAAAACCTATCACCTCACTTACAAAGACCGGGTGCTTTTGCTCGGAAGTGGTGCAGCGGCAGGTATAGCGGCTGCATTTAACTCACCTATTGCCGGAGTTCTGTTTGCCCTTGAAGTGATATTGGCGGATGTAAGCATCTCTGCATTTATACCTTTGATTATTGCAGCAGCTGTTGGAGCACTTTGTTCCAAGATTATTCTGCAGGAAGGCATCCTTCTTTCCTTCCATTATTTACAGCCTTTCAATTACCATTTCGTCCCCTATTATGCCATACTCGGGGCCCTTGCGGGTCTGGTATCGGTCTATTATGTACGGGTTTTTACAAGAATTGAAGATTTTATTCAGCCGGATAAAAGTAAAGTCTATCGAAAGGCCATACTCGGCGGGGTTGTGCTTGCTGTGCTCATCCTTTTGTTTCCCTCCCTTTTTGGAGAAGGATACAGCAGTATTAAGGCCTTGTCTGAAATGAAGGCAGATACCCTGCTTGACAATAGTTTATTCTCTGGTTTCAGTACAAACGAATGGTTTGTTCTGTTTTTTATTGGTGTAGTAATGATGGTAAAAGTAGTAGCGACCGCAGTTACCATTAGCTGTGGAGGTAACGGGGGAAATTTTGCGCCTTCACTTTTTGTCGGAGCTTACCTTGGGTATTTTTTTTCCCGTCTTATCAGCATGCTGGGCATTACACGGCTTCCGGAAGGCAACTTTACGATTGTAGCCATGTCGGGAATACTATCGGGTATATTTCATGCACCTTTGACTGCTATTTTCCTTATTGTGGAAATTACAGGAGGATATGAACTGATGATTCCGCTGATGATTGTTTCAGCGATCAGCTTTACCATTGTAAAATATTTTGAGCCACATTCCATGGACGCGAAAAAACTGGCCAGAAAAGGCCATGTGTTGACCCATAGCAAGGATAAGAGTATTCTGTCTTCGCTCAAAATTGCTGCCATCATTGAAA
>Ga0207067_10051_pt3 | contig 33743 bp, 28 predicted proteins | sample Alteio_BWMinCont_25_FD_153484 | JGI IMG/M metagenome (GOLD analysis project Ga0207067, IMG submission 153484) | Enriched cells from forest soil in Barre Woods Harvard Forest LTER site, Petersham, Massachusetts, United States -... | ecosystem: Environmental > Terrestrial > Soil > Temperate forest >...
TGCGAAAGGATTTCGCCTGGAACTGTGAAGGACTCCGTACAGCAACCGGTTTATTGGCTTATGGATGGGTGGCAGGAGTTCAAGGGGCGGGGAGAGCAGGAGTCAGGAGCCAGAATCCAGGAGCCAGGAGGATCTCGGTGGGTAGCAGCGAAGGACGACATAGCGAGCGGGCGTAATGGCGAAGGGGCGAAACGGCGAAGGGCGATTATAGTTCCGACGTTTTCCAGCAGCGAAGCTGCGGCTCATAGTAGCCTCTAGGCTCTTCTGAGCCGCAGCTTCGCTGCTAAAGCGCTGCCAGCGCTGATCTCAGCATCGGAGCAAGATCTCCGTTCTTGCTGATAACGATTTTCTGCAGCCCCAGCCAGTCCGCCATCGATCGCAGCTCAGCCGCCAGTGCGTGCACAAAAGCTTTCGGTTCCGTCTGGGGCTCGGCAAATGCCCCCAAGACTCGCAGGGCTTGGTCACCGCGATCGACTTTCAAGTCGAGACGGGCCACGAAGTTCTGACCAAACAGAAACGGTAGAATATAATAGCCGTGTTGGCGTTGCGCTGCCGGCGTGTAGATCTCAATCCGATAACGAAACCCGAATAGCCGCTCGGTTCGTTGCCTCTCCCAAAGTAACGGATCGAACGGCGACAAGAAAGCTGCCGCTTCCAGCGAACGAGGGATGCGAATCGCAGAGCTAAGATAGGCCGGCTGGCGCCAACCTTCGACTTTCACCTCGAGCAGTTCACCTGCTTCGACGAGTTCGCGGATTCGAGGACGGGTTTCGTTAAGCTTTAGTCGGAAGTAGTCGCCAAGATCATTTTCAGTCGCGACACCAAGAGCTCGAGAGGCTGTTGCCACCAAGTTTCGCTGGCCAGTTTCCCGTTCCGGTATATCGCCGTTGTATAGGTCGGGAAAGACCCGTTCTGTGAGATCGTAAATGCGCTCGAAATTGCGCCGGGTTGAAGTCGTGACCTGTCCTGACCAGAATAGCCATTCCAATGCGATTTTGGAATCGCTCCATTCCCACCAGCCGGCTTTCCTGGCCAATCGCTCTTGTCTAACGAGTTTTTCAACATCGCCGGCTCCGGATGGACCGTGCTCTCGGATCACCTCCAAAACTTCCTGAATCAAGCCGGCTTTTTCTCTGGCAAAAGTGACCAACCCTTTGTAAACGCCGCCCCCGTGTTTAGCCCGTTCCATCCGCCAACGCAGACTCGGAAACAGGTTAGCCGGGATAAGGGAGGCAGCATGGCCCCAATACTCGAATAGACGGCGTTTCCGATAGGCAAGATCGTCCAACCACTCTGTTGGGTAGGGACCGAGCCGTGAGAAGAGCGGGAAGTAATGAGCTCTTACCAAGACATTCACCGAGTCGATCTGCAACAATCCCAAACGCTGAACTGTGGATAGAAGGTGTCGTTTGGTGACTGCGGCCGGTTTAGGAGCTCCCAAGCTTTGGGCCGCTAAGGCAGCCCGCCGCGCTTCGCCAAGTGAGAGCGCCAGCCGCGCGCGAGTCCTGGGAGGTCTAGCGGGGGTCACCAAGAGAGCTGGTTCCAATAAGTGACCGTACCGTTATGGTTCTTAACGAACCTCACTGAACCATCTTGCGAAATCACGATGGCGAGACAGTTCGGATGTTGATCACAAAGCCGATAGACGGCCCGATGGCGAGTCCCAACGTCGTCTAAAGATTCATTAGCCCAAATCGTGGCTTCAAGATCCATCGCCCGTCGCACGCTGGATAGGCACGGGGCTTCCGAGAGTAATTCTGCGCCGAAGCCGATGATTTCATATTGCTTACTCAATACTAAGGCTCCGTCGACCGCCATCAGGTCGCCTAAAAAGTGGGCGAACTCAAAAAAGGCCTCATCTAATTCACCCAGGTGCCGGTCAGCAAAGCTTTGGTACTCATTCCAACCAATGTTCTGAACGTGGTTGGCGACGGCTAACTGGCTAAGGCGCAAGACGGCGGATCTGAGCAGGTTCCGGTACCGGGTGCGCAGCGGGCTTTTTGCCAGCAGATACTTGAAACGCATCGGACCACCCGGGGCGGCAAATTCGGCTTCGTCCTCCGGCTCGATAAAAACGAGCGTGCCGCCATGTTTGGCGTTTCTTACCACGCTGAGCGTCCGGCGGCTGATATTCTGAGAAACCGCTCTAATGAAGTCGATATCGACCCTTACAGATGGGGGACTGTCTTCCTGGTTGGCCAGCCAGTGTTGCATTTGCTTGCGCACGCCAACGAACGATTCCCGTAGCCAGTTAGACTGGAAAAGGTCAAAGGCGTAAGCCTCCAGCTGCCCGCCGCTCAGCGCGGCTATCCGGCGATGACCGACAAAGACGGTTATGCGACCTGGACCAAGGGCATGAATCACCACTCGCGTCGGTAGCGGGTAACCGGTGAAACGGCCGCCGTCGACACTATTAACCCATCTAGTGCCGGACAAAAGAATCCCCCAAATCTTGAGCTTTTCGTCTCCGTATGGCGCTACGGCGACCAAGGACCGAAAGAAGTCCGCTGCCATGGAGATTCGCCTAACTTCCTGCTCGTTAAATGGTCTCGGCCGGTCGAACGAGATTCCGCTTAAAGCAGTCGGTGGCTGATCGGCTTTCACGACGTCATCGGGATGGCCCAGTAATATACGGAAAGTGACCGGTCGCTGTTCTTCTCTCAGCAGACTCGCGTGGTAGGCGACATCCAGCAGCAATCGGAGCTGCCAATCGTTTGGCAGATACGTCAACAGATCCGCGGGCCAAGCTCGTTTGACCAGATCGGTCAATTGGCCCGGATAAGAGTAGCCTAAATAACTATGCAGCCGATGGGTCATTCTGAGTCATCGCAATCAAACCGACAATAAATCGCGACCAGAGCCAGTTTGCAATTTCCGAGGCCGAGGATTTTGCAGGGCGGGGATTTGCCAATCGTGTCCCAAAGCAGCTCTGACTGGTTTAGCTGGCGAATTGCGAAGCTTTTGTCCCGGAGGGACAGATGATCGTAGCCTGGCAATTTATTATCAGGAAAGCGTGAAAAGAAAGAGAGCGTCCCGGCGGGACGGTATGAGGTGGTCGCTCAACGGCACTTTGACCTAAAGCGGACCCGTAAGCCCGGGATTAGAGACCAAGCTCCCTACGGCACGGGTCCATTTTTGAATCTATTCCTGGCAATAAATTGCCAGGCTGGGATCGTTCAGTCCCCTCCGGGACGAAGCCCAAAAAGTCCATCCGGGACGGGGTCCGTCCAAAAAAAGGTCGTCCCTCAACGCACAAATTGTTGAGGGACAGGGACCGTCGTCGTTCCGCTCGCTTTACAACTTAGCGACAATCATCTTCTCGAGTTTCACGATATCGGCTGAGAATTTACGGATACCTTCCGCCAATTTTTCAGTCGCCATCGGATCCTCATTTAGCGCGAACCGGAATCCTTTTTCATCGAAGCTCACCTTCTCAAGGTCGCTCGTCTTTGCGGTTTCCGGCGATAGTTTTCGCGTGATTGGTGCGTTCGAGCCGCTCAACTCAGCCAGAAGCTTCGGACTGATAGTGAGTAGATCGCTCCCCGCTAGTTCAATAATTTCTCCCGTATTTCGGAAGCTTGCGCCCATCACCTGGGTCTGATGGCCGTACTTCTTGTAGTAATTGTAGATCTTGGTTACCGAAATAACCCCGGGATCCTCGGCACCGTGATATTCTTTTCCAGTCGACGCTTTGTACCAGTCATAAATCCGGCCGACAAATGGCGAGATCAGCCGTACCTCGGCTTCGGCGCATGCTACCGCCTGAGGGAATGAGAAGAGCAACGTAAGATTGCAATTGATCCCTTCCTTCTGAAGCTGTTCCGCCGCTTTAATCCCTTCCCAAGTCGAGGCGATTTTGATCAACACACGTTCGCGGGAGATGCCGTTCTTTTCGTAGAGACCGATCAGTTGCCGAGCTTTCTTGATCGAGCCTTCCCGATCAAAAGAAAGTCGCGCGTCCGTTTCGGTCGAGACCCGGCCCGGAACGATCTTCAAAATCTCTAGCCCGAATGCGATCAGCAAATGGTCGATTACATCTTCGATCTTCGCTGCACCAGATAACGGGGAAGACTTCAAATTGGCGATGACTTCGTCCAGCAGATGGGCGTATTCAGACTGCGAAACCGCCGCGAAAATGAGACTTGGATTAGTCGTCGAGTCCTGGGGTTTGAATTGTTGAATGCTCTCGAAGTCGCCGGTGTCCGCTACGACTTTCGTGAACTGTTTGAGCTGATCAAGCTGTGAAAGCTTTTCAAGAGTTTCGGTGCTCATACCAACCAGCACCCAACGCCTTTTGAGGGGCGACTTCAACAACTATTTGCGCCGTAATAGGGCGATTCGATCAGCCCCGTGGAGCGCTGCCTCGCTTGCGAGGCCGAATTGGTTGGGCTGCCTTCCCGCACCCGAGGGAAGTCAACGATCCGGGGTGGCGACCCCTCGGCCTCGCAAGCGAGGCAGCGCTCCACGGCTTTAGCGCTCTATCCGCTTTTTGAAGCGTGAACAGCGGTCGGGGAACCGTGGACCGTTTGGTAATACCCCTGCATGGCCGAGTCATAAACGGTTTTGATCGGCACGCCGGCTTTCTCCGCGGCTTTGCGGCAATCCTCAAACTCGGGCGCCACTTGAATCACTTCACCGCTCAGCATGCCCAGCTTGATCGCCAGAACCCCGTACGGAGTGGTCACCGACACGAAGGTTCGGTCGAGAGCCAAACGATCAACTTCCCGGTAACGCACCCCGAAGGTCGACGTGTGCCGAAGGATGATTTCTTGGACTTCTGCCAGCTGGTCAGGACGGCAAAGAGTGGTGAGCAAGATCCCTGGCCGGCTCTTTTTCATTTGGACCGGTGAGAAAAAGGCTTCCGCGGCGCCAGCCTCCCTTATTTTATCGATCGCTGCTCCGAGAAGTTCCGGGGTCATATCATCGATGGTTGCCTGCACTTCGACCAGGCGCTCAGGACCAGAGGAGACGATTTTTTCCGCGAGGATTGCGCGGAGCACGTTTGCGCGTTCGGGGAGATCTCGGCTACCGAGGCCGTAGCCGGTTTTGATAGGCCGGATCGCCGGGAACGCGCCGACTGAACTCTGAAATTCAGCCACCAGCGCCGCGCCGGTGGGCGTGATCAACTCAAAGGGCACCGCAATTTGAGAGAGAGGCAATCCGGCCAGAATTTCTATCGTTGCCGGGCTGGGAATTGGATATTCGCCGTGAGCGCAATGGATTGAACCCTGGCCGTCGACCAGTTGAGAAAAATGGATTTCGGCGACACCTAAGCTTTCGATCCCGACGCACGCGAGCACGATATCGACGATCGAATCGAGGGCGCCGACCTCATGGAAGCGGACGTCGTCGATCGAACACCCATGGATCTTCGCTTCGGCAACCGCCAGGCGGCGAAACACGCCTAGACTATGTTTCTTCGTAAAATCGGACAGATCGCTCTCGTCAATCAATTGCACGATGTCCCGATACGTCCGGTGATCGGTAGGGACGAGCTCCTGCTCGTCCGTCGTGTGCTCGGGAGATGGCTTGTCTGGGCTATCCCCATGTTCATGGTGTTCGTGGTGATCATGATGATGGTGGCGATCCTCATGATCGTGTTCGTGCTGATGATCATGATCCTCGTGATGCTCGTGTTCCGAGTGGACGTGAACTGCGCCGGCGTGCACCCCGAATTTGACTCCCGCGATCCCTTTGCGCTGTTGGCGCTCGAAATGCAGGTGATGGTCTTCGAGTCCGATCTTGGTCAATTCCCATTCGAATACCGATGGTGCGACTCCGAGATCGGTCAGTGCTCCGACAAACATGTCGCCACTGATCCCAGAGAAGCAGTCCACGTAGAGAATCCTCATTGCAGCCAATAGAATGACAAATTAGGAGCCGCAACCGAAACCGCGAATCGGGAGCGCGAATGGCGACCACGAATGGACGCGAATGGGAAACGCGAAGGGACGCGAAGATTAAAAACCTAAGCCGACTGAGGGGTTGACCCGCCTTCGCCTGGCAGGTAGCCAGATTCCGGTAACCAGGCCCACGAAGAAACGCGCTATAAGAGGCCATCGGACCGGCTCCGAAAGACCATCTGCGTTCATCTGCAGTTGATCTTAGGCCTGCGCGTCCATTCGTGGTCGCCATTCGCGGTTAATTTTTCGCAACTTTTTGCCGGTTAGAGGGGTAGGAGATTATGAGGCGTTAAGCCTGGGATGGAAAACAATAAACCGCTCAACTTTGCAGACCTATGAGGATAGCTGTATCAGCCGCGCTCTCGATTGCAGTCTTAATGGCGACGGGGAAGATAGCCCCGGCGCAGCAGCCCGTTACTGTCGATATTCCGATTCTTAATCAAACCCTGATCGCGTCTAGTAATCAGACGCTTTCTATGAACGGGGATGGTAAACCCAGAGTGATTACCGGTGATAATAACAAGATCCAGATTCACGGGGATTGTTCGAGTCTGAAGGTCATAGGCAAGAGCAACACGGTTGAAGTGGAGCGCGTGGGAGACATCCAGATGATTGGCGCCTCGAACCGGGTATCTTATGTGCGCACACTCAACGGCGATACCCCGACTATCGCAAATATCGGGCAAGATAATGAGGCCAAGCAAGTCGCTGGCCTGGATTCCGCCAATGTAGCGCCGCCGGGTCCGGCTGCGGAGGAGAGCGGTGATGTGCAGCTGGTCACCCTGACCAATGATAACCAGACGCGACCAATCAATAAGCCGCACGTCAGATTGGTTGGCAGCAATAACTCTCTGGTGTTTACCGGCGTTGCCGAGCAACTCGAAATCGATGGGTCAAACAACGACATCGAGATCGATCAGGTCACCAAAGTCATATTCCACGGCTCGAATAATGACGTGACTTACAAGCAATCCCTAAGCTCTGGAGACGTTGTTTCAGAAGCTCACGGTTCGAATAACGAGGTCGAGAAAGCAGAGTAGGAGTTGGAGGGTGGGGTAGGGCGAAAACCTCGGCGTCGGGGGGCGTAACTAACACTTTTGATAAACCGCGCCGGGTTTGAGCCGCGACGTGGGGATATTTTCGCCTCCTGCGTACCTGAACCCAAGGGCTGCGTTCGCGACGATTTCCGCGAGGCCTGCCCCATGGAACGGCTCAAATCCGGCGCGGACGCATACGCGCAGGGTATCAATCCTCGGCGCGCCGAGATTGGCCGTACCGTTTCGTTAGCCATCAACAAACACAAAAACCCCACCAATTCCTTCTTTTCTCCCGGCCGACGTTCATTGTATAGAACATCTAATGAAATTCGGCTCCTGGTTTACCTTGGTTGCGATTTGCGCCGGTTTCGGGGCGATACCGGCAAAAGCGATCTCGCCGGACTTATGGCAGAATGATTTGGTAAGAGCCCAGGCTTTTGTAGTTGGACCTTGGGAATTGTATCAACCTCCCTTGTTCTTCGGCCGCATTAATAGTGAGCGAGAGTTGCGGCTCCTGCTAAAAGAACCGGACGCGGCGGCGCGGATGCGCTGGATTATCGCTCACGGAACCCCAGAGGGCCAAATGTACGGCCTTTATGGCTTGCGTCTCCTCAAGGACCCGGAGTTTGAACAGTTCGCCAGCCGTCTCGAAGAAGAACCCGGTGAAATTTTAACCACGACCATGGCAATCGGGTTCCAAAAGACAAGACAGGAAGTCGTTAAGCGAATTAGGGAAAATGATTTTCATCATCTGTAGGTAGCTGAAACTTAGAGTAGTCAGAGCGTGTACTTCCACTGAACTCAGGAAGAATTCTATGAAACACAGATCGCCCTTGTTCCGTTTGATCTTAGTCACGGTTGCGTCGGCCCCGCTTCTCTTCCCATACAACGCCGGTGCCGGCCCAGCAGCCAAAGAGGAGGTAATAGCCTCGGATCAGAAGCTAAACTATCAGGGCGAAGGTAGGCATTTCGAGATCAGTGGTAGCAACGATGAGATCACGATCTCTGGCGAATGTTCCAAGATCGAGGTTCTTGGTCATGACAACAAGATTACGCTGCATGCCGTCGGCGTTATCCAGCTTGTCGGGCACAACAATTTGATTACCTATCGTCGAGGCCTGACTGGCCAAGAGCCCAAAATCGAGACAATGGGCGAGAACAACAAGGTTGTCGCCGAGCGGTAGGGGAGCAGCATAGACGTGATTGGTGATGGGTGAGAGGTGATTGGTGGGAGACAAGCTATCGCTCGTCCGCGCGTTTCGGTAGGGATGAGCTCCTGCTCATCCGCATTTTGTTGCGATTCGACCGGCGGTTCCCGGCTGAGCGGGAGCTCATCCCTAGCAGTCGCGAATCTGTTTCACTAGATAGAAACGTTGGTGGCCGGGCGGGTAGTCTTCCAGTTTACCGAAGACTTTGAACCCAAGTTTCTCGTAGAAGGCGGGAGCGTGATAATCGAAGGTATCGAGATAGATTGCATCGCACCCTTGCTCGAGCGCCAATGCTTCTGCGCGTCCCATTAATTCACGACCGATCCCTTCTTTCCGGAACCCTTGGTCGACGTAAAGGGCTGAGACAAAGAAATGGTTGAAGTGAGTGAAGCCTAACAGCCCACCAACGAAATCTCCGCTCTCGGATTTAACGAAGAAGGCGAAGTCTTTCTTGTTTCGTGGTCCTACCTGCGCCTCGTTGTAAGCGATCAGGGGATCAATGATGCGGTACTGTTCTTCAGGCGTTGGCTCGGACCGCAAGGTATAGGTAAGTTCCATAAGTAGTCGAATGCCGATGACCTGGAGGGGAGCCGCTTCTGATCGCTGCATAACCGCACACAGGACCAGGCAAAGAGTCGTGGCCAAACTCATAGTGTTTTAGCGGGCGGCTCCCGGGAACGTCTCGATTTTTGGCAGTTCTATAATCCGTAATATCCAGTAGACCGAAGAGCCGCGATAGAAAAAACATTGTGCCGGCTCATTCCCGGGAGCCGCTCGCTGCCATGCCATAGACCTGCCACATCCTAAAGCGGCTCCCCCTCCAGACGCTGGGCGATCACACATGGTAACAACGCCACAAAGCGCTTCGAGGACGACGACGAGTACGAGTACGAGAATGAAAACGAGGACGAGAACGATTGGGTCCTATACCTCAAACGCGAGGATACATGGCAGCTCTGCGGGATAGGCAAAGCGGAGCAGCGAATAACCGAGGCCGGCGGTTCCTCTAAATAGACTGGGCGAAAAGCAGAAGTTTTCGCCGATGCTCGACTGGAGCCGAAAAAAACCGCCTTTGAGTCCGCGTTCCAGACTTTCTTCTAACAACACCGCGCTCTTTTTCTGTGCTTCGAGCAAATTGGCCTGTTGCCCAATGTAATTGAGCGCTTCCGCGATTCCAAAGTTGCCGCAGCACCAATGGTCTGCCTGGCCCCGTTGGCTGACTTTCTCTAGCAGATGAGCCAATTCATCCGGAGCGAGTCTTTCTGGTTCTAAGGCTCCGGTCGCCGCGCGGGTCATGAGAATACCGGCGGTTCCGTGGCACCAATTCTTAAAGGTTCGTCGCGGTCCATTGAGCATGTTTGGCCAGGAATGATCGGCGAATCGCCCGCTTTCGAGTGCTAAGGCTTGTTCGATCACCGGCAGATATTGTCGATCGCCAATGGCGCGCCCGTATTGATCCAATGCAAAAACGATTCCGGCGAGCCCGTGGGCAAATCCCAAGTAAAAGTTACCGTCCGGCTGGCGCCAACCCGAATTCGGATCGAACCGATCAGCCAGGAGCCTGGCTGCTTTCTGTGCATTCGTTCTAGCCGGGCCGTCCTGTGTGGCCTGGTATAATCGCGTTGTCGCCAGGAGAAGACCGGCGACTCCGGAAGTGATATCGAGACTGCTGGTCTCTGAGAGAGACTTGTCCTTGGCATTCAGAGAAAGAGCCAGTTCTGTCCAGGCCTTTTTTCCGGTTAGAGAACCCAACAACAAAGACCCGTAAATCAATGCGCCCAGACCGTTGCAGATGCCTAACGGATAACCTGTCGGTAGGCCAAGCTCGGTGAGGCGGCCAGAAACCCGCGTGATTTCCGGGACACATTCAAAGCCCAACATCTTTTCAGCTGCTGCTAGAAAGATGAGGACGCCCATATCACCGAGATAAACTCCTTGTCTTTCGGCGATACCAAGGTCCTGCGGTAAGTAACTCGGGATTGCCCACAAATAATCGCTAGGCTCTGGAAGTATCCGCTGTTGAATCTCTTGCGCCCACTTGGTGACGATTGTCGCCGCTTGCTCTCGGTCTAGCGGCCGCCTAATCGGAGTCGGGAAACGGTTCAAAGACTCCTCAATGACTTCGAGTTGGAAGTTGAGGTCTTCTGGCCCCATGGCGGAAATGCGCTCTCTGACCGTGTCGAGCGGTTTCCAGAGGAGCATATCGGGTACGCAGAAATCCATGCTATACAGATCCTGGCTATCCAAACGAACGTGAAATCGCGGGATATCCAGGCCCAGCAACGATTCTACCTCAAAGTCGATCAATTGCTTCGTTGCCGGGGTAAGGGCATTCTCTCTGAGAGGTACTCGATACAAAGCTTCAAAGACTGCACTTTGGCGGAGTCCGGAAGTCAAATTTTGCGGTGAGCGGGCACCCTTAAGAAGGGAACCGTATACTTGCGTTGGCCGATACAAGAACCTGGTCTCAGCACGACGGAACTGCTCGATTAATCGAACCAAGCCGGCCTTTTGACCCAATATCGTCCGATACAGCGCACAGAAACCTTCGGTTAGCGCAGAGTGGTAAGTCCGAAGGTCTTGAGCTTGATCTTGCCAGCGGACCGTATTGGTCGGCGGATGGATAGCCTTTGGTTTAGTTACCGGCCGAATATTGTCCGAATTAACGTTTTCCCATTCAGTGGTTGTAAGCTCAGAGAGATCAACGATGCCAGTCCCCAGTCCGGAGAAATCCGCCGGAAGATGTGAGGCGCTGAGCTGCCAGAGCGGAAGCAGCCCGGTTTCGAGTACGGATGCCTTGCCCACCGCGCTTGTGTGCCGGTCTTGAGCGGTCGTCTCGGTGCCACCGCGTCCTGGATGAAAAAAACACTCGGTATCGATTGGAACAGGCTGCTTGCCCGAAGCAATCAAGTTGTCTCGCCAAAGGTCGAAGGCATTAAGCAAATAGGCTAGACAGAGAAGTTCTCCACCGCTTCGATAGTAACTTCGGACCTCTTCGGCGCTGTGGCAGGGGCCTTGTTCGATGTATTCTTCCCAGCCGTATCCGTCCCGAGCGACGACCTGGGCGATCCGCCAGCCCGGGGTGGAGTCGCGCTCCCTCAACCATTGATCGATCGAGATAAGAACCTCCGAAACCGCGACGCTTTTCGGTTTATACAAGGCCTTAGCGCCATCATCGAACGTCAGTAGAATAACTTGCCTGCCGTGATCATGACGGTCCGAGATGCCGCTTTTCGTTTTGGCCAGCAAGCCGCGCTCGGACTGCGCGAGCTTTCTGATCTCCGAGATGTCTTCCAGATAGCGGCGTAAAAAGAGACTGGTCGCGTCAACCCAGGTAGTGACCAGCCGGCCGAGTTGTCGGGCCAATACGGGGAATCGTTCGAACAGAACCAAATAACCGCTTTGCGTGACTCGCCGAGTGAACTCATTCAACGATTCAGCGCCGGAGGTCGACTCACTGAAAACCCGGAAGGTAGGGAAGGCGGCGAACTCCGAGAGATCATGCAGCAGCGTGAGTAACAGGCCGTCCAGAGCGGTGGGAGCCAACAACCCGATCTCGATCGCGGGGTGCACAGTTTCGCGGGCAAGCGATACGAGTGGCAACCAGAGCTTGGCAAAGGGGAAAGCATCAGCTCCTTCCAGGTGTAAGGCCGGTTGCTCGAGGGCCCTCTTGAAAATCTTATCCCAACCCTCGTCGCGATCCAATCCCGCGCCTGCCTGGATGACCGGTTGCTCATCTGGAAATGATGACGTTTGGCTCAGAAAAAGAGCATCTTCCTCGCTGATTCCGAGTGACGCTAGACGCTCTGCGAATCGATCGTAGCCGCTTCCGGAAAGCTGTTTCTTCCAAAAAAGAAAGTCCGCCTCTGATTCGGGACTACGGCCCCCGACCCGCTTGGGACCAGTGGAGCGCTCCCTCGCTTCCGTCGCCGCTTCGCTATGGCGCGATCCGGCGAGGCCGGAAGAGGCCGAATCGGTCGAAGCCCGAGACGCTACGGGCTCAACGGCTGATTTTGACAGTTCCCGGATCCGCTCGTGGAGATAACGGGCGCGGGCCAAGATTTCCGGGGTTAACATAAAAAAGAAGCCGTCACCAGTTACGATGACGGCTTGTAATCCTTTTACTGGATTAGATCAATTACAGGTTGATCGTGCTGAGGGCGGCAGAACAGTTCTCCGTGGTAATGGTGTTGTCCATCATACCGCCGGAAACATCTTCGAGTTGCTCATCACTGATCGATTCTGGTTTGTTGGTCTCTTCGCTCATATGGTTGGGTGTTTGGTTTGGTTGTTTTGGTTGCTTTGGTTTCTCGGAGGCAGGTCTTGAGAACCTTATTGTATGGGATCCTGACCGAAGAACATATTTGTCTCCGTGCTCAAGAACCCTCCCGCTATTGTTTCAAGCTCGGCGTCCGAAAGATTTGCAGTGTCGTCGGGGAAATCCTTCGGCAGAACGATGTACATTACGTCGTCTGTCAATTGTAAAAGTACGACTTTAATCCGGTCCGGTAGTGTCCTTCCTAATGCTCGCTCCACTGCGAACTTTGGGTTCGCTAAAAGGGATTCCCGAAACGCCTCGTCCTTCAAGGCCGCCCTCACGAGCGCCTCCTTTATATCTTTACGCGAGATGTTCGAATTAGAATCCATTACTGAATCTTCCGTCTTTGGAAGCCCGACCTCCACTTGCATGTATGCATCTCTAATAAGCAACAGGCGTGCCAGCTCGACTTTATGTGGATTAACATATTGATTACCAATATGTTACGTCTTTTTGGAGATTTTACCTTGCGCGAGAAAATACCCAAAAGTGGAACGCGAATTCTCGAAAATGGAATCACAGCTCCATTCTGAGTTAACAGTTGGCCTCACTCTCAACTTTTCCTAGCCACGCCAGTGGTCAAACTAATTGCTAACTGCACCAAGGCGAGGAATCCTCGCGCTAACGTAAATAATACAAGCCGTCACCGATTTGCGGTGACGGCTTGGCATCTTTTAGGCGGTCGCGGGGTGTCTAAATCGATTACAGGCTGATGGTGCTCAGGGCAGCAGAACAGTTCTTTGTTCCAACGAAGTTGTCCATCATGCCACCCGCAACATCTTCGAGTTGCTCGTCAGTAATCGCTTCAGGTTGGTCGGTTCCTTCGCTCATGGTGGTTGGGTTTTGCGTCCTCGCTGTTTTGATTCTCGAACACCTTTTCTTTGGAAACGCTGGCGAGGATTTCTGGGGTTACGAGAAATAACCCAAGCCGCCACCGAGTTCCAGTGACGGCTCGCAATTCTCTCAGCTAGTCGCGGACTTCCGCGGTATCAAGCAATTACAGGTTGATGGTGCTGAGGGCAGCAGAGCAGTTCTCAGTAGTGATGGTGTTGTCCATCATGCCACCGGCAACATCTTCGAGTTGCTCGTCGCTGATCACTTCAGGTTTGTTGGTCTCTTGGCTCATTGTGATTAGGTGTTTGGGTTTGGTTGATAGCAGAAGCTTCGCGCTTCGGTGTCGAACCGATTACAGGTTGATGGTGCTAAGGGCAGCAGAACAGTTCTCAGTAGTGATGGTGTTGTCCATCATACCGCCGGCAACATCTTCGAGTTGCTCGTCGCTAATCGCTTCAGGTTTGTTGGTTTCTTGGCTCATATTATGGTTGGGTTGGTTTTAGGTTTTTTGGTTGGTTGATTTTTACGCGCTCAAAACGCATGCCGAGTCCATGGCTCGAAGGCTTTTTCTGGAGGCCGACATCCACTTGCATGTCTGCAGACGTATTAAGCAGCGGCCGTGCCAGGTTTGCTGCTTAGATGTAAGTATCTTATTAGCAATGTGTTACATCGATTCTGTTATTTTGGCGGGTCCTTTGAACTATCCAAGAGCGGGACCTCCGCTCTCGAAAATGGGACGAGGGTTCCATTTTGAGTTCGCGCTTCGCAGTTCGCCGTGCCCAGTTCACGTTTTACGAGAACGGCGACCGGCGAAATGCTCACCGCTGGACCCATCACTCCTCCGGCTTCAGCCGATGGTGCCGGAGAAAATCCATGAACTTTTGGTAGTGATCAGGCTTGATATTGAAGAGAACGCTCATCCGACGGTAACTGCCTCTGGCTGCTAATAGCCCTTGGGAAACAATCTCCCGGACTTGTGTTCGGTTTAAATCGCGGTCGAGGAAAGGTTCGTGAATAACGGCCCAGAACGATCGCCCGTGTTCCGTCATATTCTCGAATAGTTCGCTCTTGCCGGCGTCCGGACTGGGCAAATTAGCTTGTCGAAGCTCACTAACGAAGTGGTCTGGCTCGATATACTTGGACTCGGCCATCGAGAAGCCGATGGTGACAATGCTCCTGAGCTCTCGAACATTGCCGGGCCACGCGTATCGCTCCAGAAACTTAATTGACGTCGGCGAGAACGCCTTCTTGAGGTTGTATTCCTGGTTCAGTTTATCAACAAAATAACTGATCAAGAGTTTCCAGTCCTCGTCTCGTTCGCGTAGAGCCGGGATGTCCAGCGGAAAATAGCGGAGGCGAAAATAAAGATCCTGCCGGAATTGGCCGGCTGCGATCATGTCGCGCAGAGGCCGATTAGTCGCAGCGATGACGCGAACATCTACAGAATAGGTTTTGTTGGAGCCGAGTGGTTTAACTTCTTTTTCTGCGAGAGCTCGCAACAACATTGTCTGTGCCGTGGGCGGAAGATCGCCTACTTCATCGAGAAAGACAGCACCGCTGTCCGCTGTATCAAACAGACCCTTATGATCGGCAATAACTCTTTTCCTACGCCACTCTCGCCCGTGATCAGGATGGTTTGATTGAACTTGGCGAACTTTTGAACCTTATCTAAAGTGTCCCGCATTTTCGAGCTCACACCCACTAGGTCAACCGCTTGCTTTACCCCCCATTTCTCCAGTGATTTGGTGCGGACCTGTAGGGCCACATTCGTCATGGTTTTGTCAGTTTCGCGGCTAACTTTCGTAGACGGAAACGGAACCACGTTAGCGGTACTATCGCTATCCATAAGTGCAAGACACAGGGGCCGGGATCGGCCCTTATCCTCTACCTACTCTGGACGATACTCGCTCTTTTTCTGCAAGGTGCACGTGGCGTTTACAGAATTAAGCTAGTTGTCGTCTCGCAAGGTCAGCGAACGGACCAGCTTGGTTCATCAGCTCGGTATAGGTACCGGTTTGAACCAGTTCGCCGTATTGCAAAACAAAGATGCGGTCCGCATTAATAATAGTACTTAACCGGTGAGCGATAACAATGCGGGTAGCCTGCATCGCATCTAAACTCTCTGTGACCGTTCTCTGGGTCTCATTATCCATGGCGCTGGTAGCTTCATCAAAGAAGATAATACGTGGCCGATTTACCAGTGCTCGCGCGACCATCAACCTCTGTCGTTGACCGCCTGAGAACGTACCACCGCCCTCAGATACTACCGTGTGCATTCCCATCGGCATGTTTTTGATGTCGCGATCCAGTCCAGCCATTCTCGCCGCTTCCCACGCGTCATTCACCGTCAGATTCGAGTGTGAACCGATAATGTTTCGATAAACATCAGTCGGCATGAGTTTGCTTGACTGCAGCACAACGCCGATCTGCTGTCGTACCTCTCGTAAGTCCAGGGAAGAAAGTTCCTGGCTATCATAAAAAATTGCTCCAGACTCTGGCTTCTCGAAGCCGAGCAAAAGTCGGAGCAGCGTTGATTTTCCCGAACCCGAACCGCCCACTAGAGCTACGAACTCGCCGGGTCTGATTCGCAGAGAGAGGTCCTTCAAGATCAACGGCCCGTCCGGGGTGTAGCGGAATGACAAATGGTAAACCTCAACCTCGCCGCTGAGTTCCCCGGGATGCGCTTTAGCTTCGTCTATCTCTGGTTGTGTTTCGATGATCGGCCGGAGCCGCTGGAAGAGCGGGAAGATAATCAACAGGTCGAGTACGACGCCGCTTAGCGACAGCATACTGTTCAGCACATTCGTAAAGACGCCATTGAACGCGACGAATTGGCCTGTCGTCATCGTGAACTTTTCTTGGTTCACCACCGCCTGGTCCTTGAAATAGCCGTACATTCCAAATAACACCGCCGTGGCCAGCACAGGAAAAACCCGATTGAACACTTGAACGATATTCGAGAGGAAGCCGACTCGGAAGGAGAGTCGCTTCTGCGCCGAAAATTTGCGGGTCCACTCACGGAAGGCGGAGTCTTCCGCTCCGGAGACACGCAGTTTAGCGACTCCGTTGATTAACTGTAGAACTAAACCCGTGATCAGACCGCGAATGCGGAACATCATTCTCTGGTTTCGGAGTTGTAGGTAATTGACGGTAAAAGGCAGAAAGACGGAAAGCACCAGTAAACCGATGGCCGTCAACGCCATTTTGTAATTGAAAGAAAATAGGAAAAGCCCGGTGATGGCGGCGCTGATAGCACCCACTATCCCCTGGGTTCCGGACTGGGAGATCGCTTGCCGGATTTGCTCCACGCCGAGCGCTCGGTCGGTCAGGTCGCCCGCGGTATACTCTCGGAAAAACGTAGATGGTAGATTTAGCAGACGATCCCAAACCCCGGCTTGAACTGAGTAATCCATTTTGCCAGTCAGCCGAAGCACTGCAATTGCGCGAGTTAGCTCAAAGGCAAAGGTGGCGAGCGCTGCAGCGAACAGCGCAATCGCAAACTGGAGTAGCTGGCTGCGGTCGGCGGACGGGACGATGCTATCGAAGATCTGGCCACTAAAGTAAGGCGTCACCATTCCTAGGAGGCCAGTTAGGATGCCCATGAAAATTATCACCCGAAGATCGGAATGGCAGTCCTTCATCCCGAACTTGATCAGATCGCGCGCACCCAATTTCTTTTCCGGCAACGGTGTATAAAAGGAGACGGCGAACGGAGCTAACGTGGCGGCGACAGACGGATTCACCGGAACCCGGACGAGGGTAATGGGCTCTACCAGCTCGTAGCTTTGCGGTCCAGCCTTAAGAATCGCAGCGGGTTCGCGCGTGCCTTCGCGAAACGCCAATAAAGGCTCGTGATCCACCTCCCACCATTCTCCGCGAAGCGCGACGGTCCGGAAGCGGAAGCGGGATGCTTTGGCGATGGCTGAGAGCTTGTCGCTGACTTGATGGAGATCAGGTGGAAAACGGATTTGAATACCGACCGCCTCGCTCACGATCTTGCAAGCCGCTACCAGGGGATTGGCCGAGCCATCCAATAGCAGCGCTGCCCGTTTGTTTTTGCCCGGCGCCAATACCGCGGCGATCTCGCGCAATGCAGTATCACGCGACTGTAAGCCGGACGCTTCTCTGGCGCGCAGCCGATTGAAGTCATCGACGATCCGGAGCTTTTTATTGATGAACTCGCATTGACACAGCACCTCGTGGAAGAGCCCTACACCCATCCAGAAAGTGGCCTGGGTAATACTGGCTGGTGTCGAAAAACAGGCTAAGAGGTTGTCATCGTAGGATTCGATCCAGGTATCAGCCGAGAGTGGGAGAATCGGGACGCCCTCACCCGATAACGATACGCCTTCCATACCCATATAAAGGGCTTCTCCGCGCAATACCTGTATCCACACGATGCCGCGGCGCGCTCGAGCGATCTTGCCACGAGGCAACAACACTTGTTTACCTCCTACTAAAACTTCATCCGCTTTCGGTAGGGGCCGCGCATCACGGGATACACTGGCCGAAAGCTGTTCGAGCCAATAATCAACGAGTTGACCGATGGCAGCAGCGTATTCGTGGTCCCGTGCCAGCCGTCTCAGGTCGTCGCGACGCAACTGGACCAGCTCCGTTCCTTCATGGCCGGTGAGCAAAAAACAGTAACCGTGCTCTTGCTTGGCGAAGTCCATCCCGAAAATCAAGGATCCGGACTCCAGAGACAGAAAATGCGATCGGGGACCGGTGGCTTCGCCGGCTTCGAGCTGCACGGTGAATATTTCAATCCGTCCGGTAGCGATGAACCAGACATTCTCAGACCCGTCTATGACGAAAGATTGGTTCAGCCGGAGGACCTGTAATTCTCCAGTCTGAATGAGCGCATTACTGATCGTGGGCGAAACACTCGGCATAAGACTGGACCTAAAAGCGGTCCACTCTATGGCAGCAGAATACACCGGCTACGCCGGACCATTCTGCTGCGCTAGCAGCAACCTTTATTAGTAAATTCCAAATCATCATCTCATCGAAAGGCAGTTAGACCGGCGCAACGCCCCGGTCTAACTGCCCATAGCCTGCGTTCTAAAAAAATCGGCGACGATTTCTTAAGAACGCAGGCTAGTGGCTAATCAATTTCGAGTAGGCCCCCCCGGCATTCTTCATCGATTCGTGGCTTCCTCGTTCCACCACTTTTCCGTACTCCAGGACGATGATTTCGTCGCAATCCCGGATTGTGCTCAGGCGATGCGCCACGATTAGACATGAACAACCGCGCCGCCGTAGATTTTGATCGATCTGTTCTTCGGTACTGGGATCAAGAGCACTGGTGGCCTCGTCGAGGATCAAGAAGCTAGGCGAGTTGACCAAAGATCGGGCGATCTCGAGACGCTGGCGTTGACCTCCGGAAAAATTGGATCCGCCCTCGGCCACCGCACTGGACAACCCCCCTTGTCGGGCAGCGATAATATCGGCGATAGCCGCATCCTTACACGCTTGGGTAATATGCGAGTCCGGGATACCACTATCCCACATGGTGAGATTATCCCGCACCGTTCCTTCGAACATAAAGATGTCCTGATCGACCATCGCCACCGAATTGTGAAGGAGCCGGCGAGGGATCATGTCCCGAGGAACGCCGTCCAATAGAATTTCGCCACTCCAAGGACGAAAAAGGCCGGCTACGATTTTCGAAACCGTGGATTTGCCACTACCACTACCGCCGACCAGCGCGACGCGTTGCCCGGGCCGGACGGTAAAACTGAGGTTGTCGATCAAAGGTGGCGCTAACGGATTGAAGCCAAAGGTCAGGTTGCGGACTTCAAGCAAGCCGCTCAGTTTAATCGTGGAGTTGAGACGAGGATCGCTTTCCGTCTGGCGATAGGCGGGGTCACTTTCGTATCTTAAAACGTCATCCAGCCGATTCAGATCGGAGCCCGTCTCCTGTAAAGCATTGCCGAAGGTGACAAACGAAGTGATCGGCTTGGTAAAACCGTCCATCAATGATTGAAAAGCGACGAGTAGCCCGATCGTCAAATGACCGTCCATGACTCGCCATCCGCCGAACCCCAGGATCGTGGCCGAGATTAGCGCTTTAGTAAAAGGCGGGACTGCCGAAAGGGTTTGGCCGTAAAAGTCCATCTCTTGCTCGGCAGAGATCGTTTTCGCCTGGTAACCTCCCCAACGCGAAAAAAACTCGTTTTCACCTCCGGTGGCTTTCAGCGTCTCGATCATTTGGACGCCATTCATCGAGGTACCCATCATTTTGCCGCGCTCTTGGAGGACGCGAAAACTCGCATCGACGCGCGGGCGCTGCACGATCTTCATCCCGATCACATTCAGCAGCGCGAAACTGACACAGGCCAGTGTGAGCCAGAGATCGTATTGGATCATAACGATGGCGAAAAAGATGAGCGCCATCATATCCAGGGCCGTCGTCACCATTTTGTCCGATAGCACCTTTGCCACCTTGTCGTTGATCAGGACTCGCGATCCGATTTCTCCAGCATAACGCTGTGAGAAAAACTCCATGGGCAGCTGGATGACATGCGTAAAAAACTTGGCCGAAGTAGTTAAAGCCAGCTTCGTTTCCAGGCGGAGTAGAAAATGTCTCTGCAGCGAAACCAGCAGAATCATAAACAAGATCGAGACCCCCATGGTGGAGAGCAGTGGCCGCAGGATATCGGTCTTATCGCCAACCAGATACTCATCGATGAACACCCGGGTAAACGCCGGATTTACGATATTTGGGATTATGATGAGCAATCCGGTTAGAAGGGCGAAGGCGAGACCAATTTCAAAACCGGAGACTCGGCGGCGCAACGCTGCTGCCAGACTCGGTTTCTCCCCGCCCGGAGTAAAATTGGGTCCTTGCTCAACGGTTAGCACGACACCGGTGAAAGAAGCCTCGAGTTCTTCCAATGTGACTCGTCGTGGTCCGGTCGCGGGATCGTTGAGATACACCATCCCGTCGCTGATGCCTTCGTACACCAGGAAATGGTTAAAATTCCAATAAAGTATTACGGGTGGCTTCAGACGTAACAAGGCGTCCAGTTCGCAGCGGATACCCTTGCCGTCCATTCCGAAACGGCGGGCTGCTTTTAACAAGTTACTGGCCTTGCTACCGTCCCGGCCGACGCCGCACTCGAGCCGGAGTTGCTCCAGTGGAAGCCAAAGATTGTTGTGACGAAGAATGATTCCCAGAGCGGCAGCGCCGCACTCAACCGCCTCCATCTGAAGGAGTGTCGGGGTGGGCACCCTTCCCGGTAGTACTGTGTCCGAAACGGCTGGGGAACTCATTTAATTCTTAATTCCCAGGATTTCTTTAATCTTCGGGATCACAAACTCGACGGGCGGTTTGCGCTCGACCACAATGGACCCCGTGGCTTGGGTGCCGCTGAATATCCCCGTGGGCGGACCCTGAGACGAAGACCACTTGTAACCGCTTTTCGTCGTCGGATCCTTGGTGAGCAATGCGGTGACTTCAATCGGCGCTCCCTTGGACGATAGTTCCTTAACCAACTGCTCGTTTCTTAGAACGACCTTCATACCCTCAGGAGTGCTCGGGAAATAAGAAACGCTCGTTACTTTACCAAGGATGAATCCGTATTCTTCTGCCTTAACCGTTGACGGTGAAACCTGAATTTCCTGGCCTTCTACGACCTTCTTACCCTCTCCTCCAGGGACATAGATGACCGCTTGCATAGGGGCATCCTCTGCCTCCACCGTGACAATCCGGTCCTTGGAGCTGACCGGGGAACCTCTTTCTACTAGCTTCTCGATCACGCGTCCGCTGTACCGGCAGATCACTTTTGTGCCCGAGTCGCGTTCCTCGCGATACTGTTGTAACGTCAGACTGGTCTTGTTAATCTCTTTCGCGCGTTCGTTGCGAGATGTCTGCGTCTCCCTGGCCAGCTTGATTTCATTGGTCTTAATCTCGCTTTCCTTGACCTGAGTGTTCGCCATCTGCAGTTGTACCGCGTAAAGGTTATCCCGAGCTTTGTTAACATTGGCTTGAGTTGTTAACCCTTTTTGCAGAAGACTAGATTGGTTATCGTACTCTGTCTGGTTTGCTGCGATTTGAACGCGATAACTTTTTGCGGCTTCCTCTAAAGCCTTTTCTTCCTTTTCGTAATCTTCGGTTGCAGCCGCATCGCTTTTATTTTCGCGCTGAGTCATGTCAGCGTCTTGTGCCTGAAGTCCCTTGAGTTCGAGCTCAGACGTTTTGATTTTCAGGTCCAACTCGCTCTGGCTCATGGTCGCAACCACCTGTCCAGACGTTACTTCGTCCCCTGGTTTCACCAAAACCTGCGTCACAAATCCGTCGTTGCCGGCAGATACATCATAGACGGCGCCACCACGGATCAGAATCCCACTACCAGAGACCTTGTCTGGAATACGGCCCAGGAAGCCCCAGAGCACAATCAAAAACAGGATGACAGCAACTGCCAACACCGCCAGCCATCCGGCCGGCGATGTAATCGACATTAGATAATCAAGTTGTTCAGGAGAGGAGAGGCGCTCGAGAGCCGCCTTTCTGAAAATGCCTCGCTCAGGAGAGCCATTCTTAGTGTTGCCATGGGGGGCGGCCTGAGATGTATTTGATGTCTGGCTCATAGTTCCGATCCTTCAGGACGGGACCTACAGGTTGCTGGATGTCCGGTACGGTTTCGAACGCTTTTTCCAAGATAGCGGTTTGTTCTAGCTGTTGCGGAAATCCCGGCGTACGAATTTTTGTTTCACCCGACAGAAGCGTTGAAGTCTCGTAGCGCAATTGGACGACGGCGTTTGCTAAGGCCAACTCAAAGTCGACCAATTGCGACTGCGCTGTAGTGAGCTGTTCCTCCGATTGAACGGTTTCCAGCATTGTGGTTGCTCCCCGCCGGAATTTCTCTCGGTAATCATTAAAAGACTTCACGAACGCTTCGATCGCTTTTTCTTGGATTTCGACGTCTCTCGCCAATTCTTGGAGAGTGTCCACGCTCTCGGTCACATTGGCCGCGATATTGCTGGAAAGATCTTCCATGGTGATGACGGCTTGGTTGACATCGGACTGTGCACTAATGACGCCTCCCTCCGCCGCATTATTCGCAAAAGGCCAAGCCCACATGGCCAGCATGGACGCATCTAGACCAACTTTTGTTCCGCGCTGGGAAGTGCCGCCGAGAAACGAAACCTTTTCGTTGTTGATGGTCGTGCCAAGTTGACCAGTCAGTTGCGGGGTCGGGATAAGATCTATTTTAGCCTTTTCCAACATTACCTGCTTAGCCCGGATCGTACTCAGAGCAGCCGCCCGGTCCGGTCGACGGGCCAGAGCTGCGTCTACCAATGCGTCCACCGGCAATGAAGCGACGTCCCGCGGCTTAATGGTCGGGAAATGTTGCGTGGCAAAAGGGAGTTTCTTGAGTTGGTCGCTCCTTAGACCAATGAGGACCCCGAGCTTCTTGGCCGCATCATAGACAGAAACCAAAGCCTGAATCCGTTGAGCAAACGCCTGAGACTCGCGGCCCCGGGCTAGGGTTACTTCGCTGAATGCTATACCGCCTCCCTGAGCCATTTGCTCCGACAACTGCGATAGAAGAGCCTCGACCCGGTACGCCCGATCTTGTACAGCAAACTTTTCGAGAGAGGCGACCAGCTCCCAGTAGGCCTGAGCGGTGTTCAAGGCCGCCTTTTGTGCATCGTTTCGCAGCGTCTGCAGCTTGCCTTCGTAGGTGAGACGGGCGTTGATCTCCTCAGCGTCGTTGTAAAGCACGCCGGCCTTTTTCCAAAGAGGTAAGCTCGCATTAAGCAAGATGCGGTTGGCCGTCGGTGGATATTTGAGGTTGCCGGCTTGATCCGACCAAGTCGGCGCATAAAGGACCCCGACTGTCATGCCGTTGCGGAATTGCTTCGATACACCGATGACACTCTGTAACGTTGTACTCGGTTTGGTTGACTGTTGTTCGGTCGCCTGGTTAATAGCGTTCGCAACTGTCGCGGTACTAACCGGGATACCTACCGATCGGAGTATCTGCGGAAGGGCTGAGTTTAGCACCACGCTCTGGTCATTCAGAGGAGTATTGGATCCTTCTGAAGGAACGGTGTACGCGTATTGAACTAGGGCCGAGGCGGTAGCGTCATATACTCCAATTCTTGACTTTAGAGTGCCCCGTGCGGACTGGGCGTCTTCGTTCGATAAACGCAAATCTTTGTTTTTTGAGAGCGCAATCCGAACTGCATCCAATAAGCCCATAGGAAACAGACCGGGCGGAACGATTTCTTGCAAGGCCAGCGCCGAGTCGAATTTCTTATCGAACTCCGCTGCCTGTTGGTCAGTGATTCCGCCCACTACCTGGTTGGCTTCAGGACTGGCACCCGGGCTGGGTGCCGGGGTCGGCGATGGTAATTGTCCGGGAGGTATCAAAGGCTGAATCTCGTTGCGCGTACCGGGATGTTGAGGAAGTTCCTCGGGTCTAGCTGAGGTCGGTGAAGGCGAGGGTTGCGCCTCCGGTATTGCCGGCGTGGATTGAGCGTTCCCGGCTTGCGCGAACGCCACTTGGAAACCCATCAAACCCGCAATCGCTAAAGAACTTAAGCGAATACCACTAAGCTTGGTCCAACGACAATGGGACGATTTCATGGCAGGTGTAAGAGCGAGGGTCAGAGCTGGTACCCACGCCGTTTTGGCAGAAGCGTCCGATCTAAACAAGTGTAAAAAATGGATCTCCGCTAGCCCATCTTTTATAATAGGTTACCAATCGAATCCAGCTTATGGAAGTCGCAGTTGAAATTGTGGGCGGGAAGCCCGTCCTGGTGTTTAGCCGGCGTCTTGATGATGAAGCGGCGGGACGATTCAACCGAGAGTTAGGACTTTGGGTCGAACGCTTGCTGACCAAAGGTATCACCGATTTGGCGATTGAGTTCTCCGGGGTTTCCTACGTTACGAGCGCGATACTTCGGTCGCTATTATCGATGGCGAAGCGAGTGCGAGCAAGAGGTGGCACTCTTTGTATCCTCAACCCGAGCCCCGAAATTCAAGAGACATTTGGGATTATCGGCTTTCGAGAGATCTTTGAGTCCTATGGCGGCAAATGCATATCGAGCCTTCCGCCCGTGCCACTGGCAGAACGTGCTCCGACTGATACCGCCCAACTTGATATCATTGTCGGCAATCGCGTGTTCGCTTGCGCCGACGGCGATACCCTTGGCACCGAAGGATCGTTAGGGCCTGAGTTGTTTTCGGACTTGCCGGGCGTTGCCGCCCGACCTGTCCGCTTCCAAAACGCCGGCGGTCATTGGGTCGCGCTTGTGCCGCCTGACCCCGGATCTATCGTTCGCATAGACAGTCAAGTCGTGGCTCCGGGCCAAGAAGCTATTCTTAAAGGAGACCACGTTCTTCAGATTGGTGAGGTGAGAGTCCGCATTCATGTGACCTTACCCGAAGGCACAAGCCGCGAAGGCGAACCGATTAATGTCCAAGTCCAAAGCGTGTTCTCCCAAACCGCAGAATGGATCGACAAGACCTTGAAGGAGTGAGGGCGGAGAGAAATGACAGATGACAAATGACAGATGGCAAATTGTGCGCGAGCTCGCCCAGCGTCTGGAGGGGAGCCGCTTTCGACCGTCCGAAGTTGACCGCGCTTTATTGGAACCTTGAGCTTGTCAGACTCAGCGTGTATTGGCAGGCGGCTCCCGCGAACGTCTTTTGATGCGGCGACCACCTGAAGCGTTTCCGTTGGTCTCGACGATCGGACGTTTTCCAAGCAATTCACACGCCGAGACGTTCCCGGGAGCCGCCTGCTAATATACGCTTAGTGGTGCCACGGTTTTCGCGTGATGCCGCGAGGGGTCTAGCAGCGGTCAAAAGCGGCTCCCCCTTCCAGGCGCTGGGCGAGTTCGACCGCCATCTGTCATTTTCCGGCTTCTGGCGCCTCCTCTAATCCTATAGAGCCCTTGGCCACATCATCGTGGCCGCTCGAATAACTCGGCTTTGCTGTTAATGCAATTTGCACGAGATTATGGTGTTTCGAATGCGATATTACCTATCTTAGTGCAACGCGATTTCACTAAACTGCTGTAAATAAGGTACTTACAACTTAGGCCCAAAAATTGCTAAAGCGATGATCGCAAAGCCGGATTTCATGAGAGCGCTGATTATTGATGACGAAAAAGCAATCCGGAGTTCAACCGTCATTGCTATCCGAGCTGAGGGACATGTTGCCGAAGGTTCTGACAGTAAAGCGGTTGCTCTCCTGAAACTGCACGAGGACGCTTACGATCTCGTCTTTCTCGACCTTCGGCTTGGAGATGAAGACGGCCTCGAAGTCCTCGAAGAGATCAAACGAACATTTCCTCAAGTCAAAGTCGTGGTTTTTACTGCTTACGCATCGGTGGCTTCTGCAGTAACCGCGATGCAGAAGGGGGCATTTGATTACCTGGAGAAGCCTTTTACTCCGGAGAACCTCCGTCAAATCTTGGGCCGGGTCGAAAAGCAGCGGAAGCTTGAAACCAAGATTGTCGAGTTGGAGCGGGAGATCGATCGCCAGAATCCGGGCGTCGATTTTTCTTCGGACGATCCGGCCATGCAGTCGGCAATCGAAATTTTGTTCAAAGCTGCGCCGACTCAAGCAGCCATCCTTCTGTTAGGAGAGAGCGGCACGGGCAAGAGCGTCTTGGCCAAGGCTGTTCATGACCGCAGCGAAGCCAGAGACGCGCCTTTTGTTACAGTAAGTTGCCCTAGCTTGTCTCGCGAGTTGCTCGAGAGCGAACTATTTGGGCATGTGAAAGGTGCTTTCACGGGCGCGATTCGAGATACCTGGGGTAAGGTGGCGGCCGCGGACGGCGGAACCTTGTTCCTAGACGAAATTGGCGAATTGCCTCTGGAGATTCAGCCAAAATTACTGCGTTTGCTGCAAGAACGACAGTACGAGCGAGTGGGTGAACATAAAATCCGGGTTACGAATGCGAGGGTCATTGCGGCGACCAATAACGACCTGAAAGAACGAGTGCGGGTCGGGAGTTTTCGTGAAGATCTTTACTATCGGCTCGACGTAATCTCGGTTCGGATCCCGCCTTTGCGGGAGCGGCTCCATGACTTAGACCGGATCACTAGGTCGTATCTCGAATTCTTTTCTCGCCAGCTAGGGCGGCCCCGATTGGCGTTTAGTGACGCCGCCTTAAAGAGACTCAACAGTTATCGGTGGCCTGGTAATCTTCGGGAACTGAGAAACACGATTGAGCGAGGCGTTATCTTATCGCCGGACGATTTTCTTAGTGAAAGGTTTATACCGGAAAATCCACCAGCGCCGCTCGACGCCAGGATTTCAATCGGGAGCGATGTCAGCCTGGAAGCGTTAGAGGAAGCTCATATCCGTAGCATTTTGGGACGGGCATCCAGCCTGGATGCGGCGGCAAAGACCTTGGGGATAGACCCGGCGACCTTGTACCGGAAACGGAAGCGGCTCAATCTACAGTAAGCCTGTATTGCTGAAAAATGGTCAGCCATTTTTCAGCAATACAGGCTATTATCCGATAGGTAGACGTTGACGTCTACCTATCGGCATAACTTGTAAGGCCACTGGTAGACTCATGTTTGATGCTCTTGAATATAAAGCTCGCAACGCAATTTTGCGGTGTGGACGCAAAATTGCGTCATAGCCTGGATTGTTGAAGAATCTTCGACGATTCTTCAACAATCCAGGCTTATGCTGCGTTGGCGACTTACACTCGGCCTGCTGGCCACGCTGATCATTCTGCTGACCGTAGGGATCTACGGGGTGTGGCTATTTAATGACCTTGGACGAGCGGTCGACAAGGTGTTGTGCAACAACTACGACAGTATCCGCGCTTGCTCTTCCATGCGGGTGGGTACCGCCCGGGTTAACATTTTCTATTCTCGCGGAATAGACCGGCCAACCTTACCTTACGACCAGACTGGCCCGTTAGATAAAACCGAAAAAGATTTCCAGGCCGCCATTCCGATCCTGGAGCGGAACGCCAAGGATCCGGAACAAAAGCAACTCGTGAGCGAGCTAAAGAAAGCGGTCACGGACTACATCAGCGTTTACCGGGAAATCTTCCGCCAATATTTCGCTCATGACCCTGCGATCCACGAGTCTTGGGCTCAGATTCCGGAGCTGACTCTCAAGATCACGAACCTGAGCCAAAACATCCTGAGTATTAATGAAAAGCACATGTTGGAGGCCAACCAGGAGGCGCGCCGCAAGTCAGCGGATTCGATCCGGCTTCTGCTAATTGCGATGGTGAGTTCCATCATCGTTTTCATTTTCACCTATGCCAGGCTCGGGCGGTCGCTAATTGATCCGATCCGGAGATTGACCCACTCGATTCGAGATCTGCGTTCCAGGGAATTCGAGAATCTGCTTCCGGTGCAGAGCCGGGACGAACTGGGTGAGCTCACCAGTGAGTTCAATCGCATGGCTCAGGAACTCCGCAGCTTCTATCGGGAAACGGATCGTAAACTTATCGAGTTAAACCAAATTATCCGGGCTCTGCTCACTACGTTGCCCTATCCTTTATTTATCCTGGACGAACACGATCGCATCTCCCGGATGAATCCTGCTGCTGAAAGTCTCATGACGAATCTGGGCGCCGGAAGCGATTTGCCGCCCCAGGTCAAACGCCGGCTAGTAGACGTTTCCCGAGGCGGCACCGATTATCGGCTGGACGATCTTAAGCAAGCTTTGCTGTTCAGAATCAACGAACAGGAAGCGTATTTCTTGCCCCGAATTTTTCCCGTTATTCTCGAGGACGGAACCTTCACGGGGCGCGCGGTGATGCTGGTGGATGTGACGCGGTTCCGCTGGTTAGACGAAGTTAAAACCGATTTGCTGGCGACGTTGAGCCACGAAATCAAGACGCCGCTGACTGGCATCCGACTGGTCCTCCATCTTTTGCTCGAGCAACGCACTGGCAAGTTATCGAGCTCGCAGGAGGAATTGGTGACGACGGGCTGTAACGAATGTGAGCGGTTACTCAAAACGCTAAAGAGCATTTTGGATCTCGCTCGAATGGAAAGCGGACAGGACCTATTGGATCTTGCCCCGGTCTCGCCGGCTCAAGTAGCGCAAGAGGCCTACGATCATTTCCTGGAATTTTTCGATCAATCTTCGCTGCAGCTGGAACTGGATGTGGCGCCGGATCTGCCAAAAGTGTCGGTTGATAGCACCCGCATCTCGTTAGTGCTTACCAACTTCCTATCAAATGCCCTCAAGTATAGTTTCCCTGGTACCCAGGTCGACCTCCGGGTCCAGCAACTAAGCGAGCAATTCGTCCGCTTTAGTGTGACCAACCGCGGTCCGGGTTTGTCCGATCTGGAGCAGGCCAAGGTATTTGATAAGTTCTATCGGTCCGAAAAACAAAGTATCCGGGACGGTGTAGGCCTGGGCCTATCCATCTCCCGGCAGATCGTCCAAGCGCACGACGGCCGCATTGGGGTAAAAAGCGAGATTGATGGTCTGACCGAGTTCTTCTGTGACCTCCCGGTCGCGGTGAGGGTAGAGGAATTGGTCGAGGTGTAGTAGGGCGAAAATCCTTGGTGGGGCGAGGCTCCCGAAAGAGGCAGCGTTGCAGCGAAGCCTTCGATGTTCTACCACCAGGAATAGCGCTGTCTGGCCACGAGGCGCGCCGAGCCGTGTTCTATCACTTGGCCCCGGCTCGGCACGGTCTTAGGCACAGCACACGAAATCTAACCGATACATCTCTACTCCCTGCTACGCTTTACGGCCTTTCGAGAGCCTCGCCCCACCAGTTTTTCGCCCTACCACGAAATTGAACCCGCGCTTCCTCGCGGTCTGCACGAACCGATCTAAAAGCCTCTCCTCAATAAAATTGAACGCCGCGTCCAGCCCGCCGCTGGCGTAGGCCCGTCCAATTTCCGCTTCTACGCTGGTCGGCTCACCGAAGGAAGAGAGAAATTGATTCGAAACCCATAATTCGAAAAGCCGGTTTCGATCTTTAGAATTTTCTCCTTGGCCGATCCGCAAAAGCCAAGAACGAGCGAACAGGGTCAGAACGGCATCTCCGATCCAAGCCTCGTTTCGTAATTGCTCTTCAGGATCCATCGGCACCAATCTGAGGTGAGAAATTTGACAAACAAGTGTATTCAGCGCCTTCCGGTCCGGGCACGCTTCGCATTAGACTCACGGAATTCACCCGCCAGACACATGCCGGGAACCAATCCTTTTCCGAAAGGATGCGCATTCGCTCTGCAAACCTTCGCGGCAGGTGACGAAATCGAGCGATGGTAATGTGAGGGTAAGAACGCTCGTTTTCTTTCAGAGGAATTTTTTTCGAAAACGCCGCTAAAAAGCCAGATTGCAGCTGTTGCAGAAGTCCGTTGGAACGGCAGCCCACCCACAACACTCTGGGACGATGAAAAGCGGGAAAGCTGCCGATACCGCTCAGAGTCAGGAGCGGGAGTTCAGTGAATGAGGACAGGACTTCGTTCGCTGTCCTTGATGGGGCGAGGCTCCCGAATGACCCTCGAGTTAGACAGAGTGTTCCGCTTAGGATTACCGCACGCTCAATAAGGCCGAAACATGTGCCGAGCCGCGATGCTCGGCTTGGTGTGAGTTTCGGCCTAGCCAAAAATTTGGGCTGTTCCGAGCTGAATCCTCCAGCTGTGTCTGCGGTGGCTTGGGAGCCTCGCCCCACCAGCGAGAGCTCGTCCCTACCGCGTGCCTTAACCAGTTTCTTGATTTTCGTGCCAGCAACGGTAGTGATTTCGCCTTCATGAGAATGATTTGTGGTTTGGTGTTGCTGGCTGCCGGCTGGTTCGTTCTCACTCCCTCGTATGGAGATGTCTCTGAGACCACTTGCACGGCAGCACAGAAGTACTCGGTTGCCCACCGGGGCCTGTCTCTGCTGGTGATTCAGGACGGTCACGTCCTCTACGAGGGTTATTCCGGTGGCGATAGCCGGGACAGGGTCGCCTCGATTTTCAGCGGCACCAAGGGGTTCTGGTGTTTGGCTGCTGTCGCCGCTCAACAAGACGGCATCCTGGATCTGGATGAACCCGTGAAGGATACCATCACCGAGTGGGCAGATAAACCCGACAAGAAAAATATCACCATCCGCAATCTCCTGAGCTTTACCGCTGGCATCGAACCAGTATTCGCTCTTCATGGCAGAAGGATCCCCGATCGCAACCGCTACAGTATTGCATTGAGAGCGGTTGAGCCTCCAGGCGAAAGCTTTATGTACGGCCCGAGTGAACTCCAGATTTTTTCCGAAGTTCTCCGAAGAAAGTTACTTCGCCGGCATCTGACCCCTCAAGAATATCTCCAGCGACGAATCCTGACTCCGCTTGGCATCTATGGAGTGGATTTTCGGGAAGACACCGCCGGTAACCCACTACTTGCCAGCGGTTTCAAATTGAGCGCCAGAGAGTGGGCTCAAATTGGCATTCTGATTCTCAACGAAGGGAAATATGGTCACCGGCAAGTCGTCCCGAGCAGTATGCTCGCTGAACTGTTCCATGGCAGTTCTGTTAACCCGATTTTTGGTATGGGGTTTTGGCTTAATCGGACGGCAGGTGACGGCGCCAGCGAGGTCGATGTAGAAAAGATGCTGGATATCCCTTGGCAACGACAATATTGGCGCCATGTCTGTCTGTGCCGGGACGCACCACGCGACCTTATTGCTGCGATTGGCTCGGGTTACCAGCGCGTGTTTGTCATCCCTTCCATGGACCTGATCATCGTTCGTCAGGGCCGGGATGGTCCTTTCTCCGACGCAACGTTTCTTCGGATCATCCTGGGCAAGGAAAAGGTTCGCGGCTCCCGGCTAGCAGCCGAAGGTTGAGGGTTTGCAGTTGCCCGGCGCGCTTACTCATAGTCCCATGAGTTCCGTCGAGTTTGTCGCGCCGTAGGCTTGGCGAAGGCGGATCCACTTGTCTCTGCGGTTTTTCGTACTTTGGCGCCACACGTCCAGAACCGCCGTTTCCCCGAACCTGCACTTGATCAACCACAGTCACAGATTACTGTCCGCTTATTATGGATCTTACGCATGACCACTTCTTCTGGGGCCTAGGAGTGGGTATACTTCTTGGAATCATCGGCATTATCTTGACCATCCTTCGACTTTGGGAGGCGCGTCGCGAAGTAACCCGCTTGCGACGGCACCTGGCCGACAAACTCGAATTGGAGGCCGATGCGACTAACCGGCTAAAGGTAGATCTGCAGAATTTGAAATCGCAGAACGAAAATCTCAGGATGAAGGTGGCGAGTCTCAGCCAGACGCCAGACCGCAAACAGCAGCGGGATCTGGAAGTATACGCCAGGGCCGAGCGCTACATGGTCTCGCAATCGCCTGGTTTTCCGGCAGTCTGGGAGCAGGCCAAACGACTCGCGGTGGGCGAGCTTGAGACGGAAGAACAGGGACAGAGCCTTCCGCGCCGCGTATTTAATGCGTTATTGAATCGGTCTCCGAAAGCGGATGAACGAGAGGAGCAGCCGCAGCCCCAGGCTTAAGTCCGTCGCTACACCGTCCCGCGGAAACAGGGGAAGACGGAAAATTCGCGGTTGACGCAGTCTGCTAAGAGTGGCAGGCTCCGATTCCCTTTTTTTTGAAAGCTCATGGCAAACACGCGATCAGCAGCGAAACGGTCAAGGCAGACTAGTGCTCGTACCCTGCAAAACAAGTCAGTAATCACCGGAATCAGATCGCAGCAGAAAAAGCTGAGTGCGGCGATTGCCGGAGGAGATAAGAGCAAAATAGAAGCCGAGCTGGGTGTGTATGCTTCTAGACTCGACAAAGCAGCAAAGCGTGGTGTCCTTCACAAGAATTACGCGGCCCGCCGCAAGAGCCGCGCAACCCATGCCGTGGCCGCAAAGCTGAAAGCTTAGCCGCCAAGCGGCTGCATTTTCCGCGGAAATAATAGGGCGCAACAACGCGCCTGGAGGGGAGCCGCTTTTGACTGCTGCTGAACCGCACGCATGGCCACGCGAATAATCGTGGCGCAACTCATAGTCTTTCAGCAGGCGGCTCCCGAGAACGTCTCCACGCGTAAATTACCGGACGGTATTCGATCGTTTGGAACAAACAAACACGCGATGCGCTTTCGCGACATCACACCTAGCTCGCGGGAGCCGCCTGCCAACAGACGTGCAGTCTGGCAAACGCAATCTTCCGAGAAGGTCCGTTCAACTTAGGACGGGCGTAAGCGGCTCCCCTCCAGGCGCTTCGCGACAACAAGCCGCTCCGCCTGCCAAATCAGTTCAGGTTGCCCATCAATTCTGGGCGCGAGGTCAAGCGACTGAGCTCACAGGCGCTATCCGCTGGATCATTCAAGAACAACAAAGTTACTTCGTATGCGACCGATCGGCAGTACATGCGATCGCAGCTGACCACGATCCCCGTCAGGTCGACACAAACCGGCGTGCTCTCCGGCGATTCTGGTTCAGCGCAAACCCGCAACGAGATTTGAGTTCCGAGATCAAATCGCCAGCGGGATCGGAAAACCAGCCCTTGGTCGTTCAGCCGGATATCGCTGTAATAGCCGAAAAGGCAATCGACGCCGTAGTCGAGATAAATGACTATATCCGCTCCCCGGCTGTCCGGTATGGAAGAATTCATCCGCGCTGCAACCTCTGGGCGTAAGGTAGCCGGAGTCGGTCTTCCGTCAAGTTTGGCTCTCCATTTCACCCTCCACTTCGGTGAGGATCCGCTTGGCTAAACGGCCGAGCAAATAGGTCGTACAAATCGTCAATATGAAACCGCTACCCCAAACTAAATAGTCGCGGAGACCGGGTTGTTTAGTGCCGCGCGCCATTTCAATGCCGAACTGGCCTAACGTGCCGATAAATGAATAAAGGAATAGCCCTGGAATTTGTCCGAGCGCGACCCACATCAGGCAACGATGCAACGGAACTCTAGTGAGCCCGTATAAGTAGTTTAGCAGGCTGGATGGGGCCAGCGGGTTCAATTGTGAGAGGACCACGATCTTCCAACCGTGTCTTTCGATTGCCCGGTCAATGAGACTAAGCCGCCGGCTGTTGTGTATCAGTTTCTCGATCCGTCGCCGGCCCAACCACCGGGCGATACAAAAAGCTGCCGCTGCACCCAACAAGTTGCCCACCAGAACGATAAGGAATCCCCACCATAATCCGAACAGGAACCCGCCTCCGATACTCAGAATTCCGCCCGGCAACAGCAACACATTGCAGACGGCATACGCGATTGGATAAACGATGCCGCTCCAGAGACCGAGGCTTTCGATGTGCTTTCTGGCGTCACCGATCCAGTTCAAGACCGGATACTGTGAACTCAATAAAAAGATAACAACGATGGCCAGCGCCAGCCCGCCGACTTGAATAATCAGGGTCCAAGGGATCCTATGGCTACTATATTCCTCGGACGAACTGGGCGAGCTCGGCGGTGGTATCATATGTAAGAAAAGGCGTGATCAGGTAGACCCCAGGGAAGAACTCTAGCACGGTGTCGATGATCTGCTTAGCCAGATCAA